>JADGMW010000014.1_pt2 | contig 269215 bp, 236 predicted proteins | sample 8641801 | NCBI WGS metagenome assembly JADGMW01 (sample SAMN16272018, study PRJNA661076) | feces metagenome | isolation source: fecal sample from diarrhoea affected cattle A | host: Bos taurus | place: South Africa: Lokaleng Village, Mahikeng | collected 2019-09 | reverse complement strand
TGCCTAGTCAATATGCGGTAGAACTTGTTGCTGAATGCGGGTGCAAAAGTACACAGGAATATTACATTTCCTAGCATCTACACGGTTTTTTTTCAAAATAATTTCGTTTAAAAACGTAAATGCCTGAAAATCTGAAAACTGAATTTGAAACTTTTTTTGAGTCTTTATCCCTCTTAAAAGTGATATGATGTGGAGGAGTCGGCAAACTAGCCCGGATGGCAGTGGAAATCCTTTTTTGTTACTAGCAAATTCCCAATTCAACCACGTCATTTTTGACAAAAAAGATTGAAACGAACAGCCGGAAACAGCTCCTAAAACCAAAAATCAATCGAATCTGATCGATTTTACCGGCGAAATTCGCGTAATGATGTAGGATGGAATCAGCAAAACTGCGAGGCACACGAAAACTGTGCCCACATTTAGCAATAAAATGTAGCCGAAGTCGAGATAAACCGGCGCTTGATTTACGTGATAATTTTCGGGATTGAGTTTTACCACGCCAAAATACTTTTGAATAAGCAGGATCCCGATACCGATGACATTGCCGAATGCGAGTCCGCGTAGAATTAAATAAAACGCATTATATAAAAAGATCTTCCTGATCGATTGATTGTCGGCACCGAGCGCTTTTAAGATTCCGATCATTTGCGTTCGCTCGAGAATCAGCACCAGAAGTGCGACCACCATATTAATTGTCGCAACCACCACCATAATAACCAGAATTACGACAATATTAAAGTCGAAAAGTTTAAGCCAGTCGAATATATAAACGTACTTGTCGATGATGCTTCGCGAATCTAATGTAGAACTGGTTTCGAGATACACCTCGTTAGCCTTTTGTTCGATTGAACTAAAATCGGTTAGAAACACCTCAAAGGCGCCGACCTGATCCTTTTCCCATTTGTTGATTCGCTGTAAATGCCGGATATCACCTATTATATAGGACGAGTCGAATTCGGCGAACCCGGAATCGTAAACTCCGACGATCTCAAACACGCGTAAATTCGGCATCCCATTGCCATCGTCCTTCATGAAAAAGGTGTTGAACTTATCGCCGAGTTTCAGATGTAGCCGATTAGCGAGAAACTTTGAGATAAGAACTTCAGCGTTGAGGCCATTGGCAACATCGGGATGACGGCCTTCGACAATATACTCCTGCAGGTTTTGCCAGCGATAATCATCACCTACTCCTTTATATATAATACCCTCAAAAGAAGTCTCGGTGCGAATCATGCCTGCTTTTGCGGCGACCGCCTGAATGTGCGCGATGCCATCGACCGATGTAAACCTGGGATAAAACGTTTGATTCTTTGAAATTGGCGAAAGCGAAACCTCCGACTGGTTGTCTTCAAAATTTGAAATGACGATATGTCCGCTAAAGGCCGATATCTTTTGACGGATTTTTTGCTGCAAGCCGATCCCGGTTGCTACAGCGATCATCATCATTATGATTCCGATGGCGACGGCCGAAATTGCAATTTTTATAATCGGGGCAGAAATGCTACTTTTATGATCTTTTGATCTGATTAGCCTTCGCGCAATAAAATGTTCTAAATTCAACTTTATGATATCTCAAATGTTTCTCAAAAATACATTATTATTATTTGTCTTGCTTGCTGGTGCGTGTGGAAATTCGGCAAAAAGCAACCACGGAGCGCAGCAAGGCGAACCAGTAGCCACCCAAATTGCTCAAATAAAAACGGGCGCCGACAATCATTCAGCATATTTACCAAAACTTACAGGAAAAAGTGTTGGCGTGCTTACCAATCAAACAGGCGTAGTTGCGGTTTCTGAAAGCGGAAAAACGAAAAACATCTCGATCGTCGATTTTTTATTGACCAGGAAAGTTGCCGTTAAAAAAATATTTGCACCTGAGCATGGTTTTCGGGGAACTGCTGATGCGGGCGAGCTAGTTGTGGATGGTAAAGATTCGATGACCGGGTTACCTATAATTTCGCTGTATGGCGATAACAAGAAACCAACTCCCGAAATGTTGAAGGATGTTGATGTTGTTATTTTTGATTTGCAGGATGTGGGTGCGCGATTCTATACTTATATTTCATCGTTACATTATTTAATGGAAGCTTGCGCTGAAAACGGAATTGAAGTCATCGTACTCGACAGGCCAAATCCGAACGGCGACTTTGTTGACGGCCCAATATTAGAGAAAGAGCATTCGAGTTTTGTGGGCATGCATCAGATTCCGATTCTGCACGGAATGACCATCGGCGAATATGCAAAGATGATCAACGGTGAAAAATGGTTGAAGAATAAGGTTACCTGTAAATTGACGGTTATTCCGTGTTTGAATTATGACAAGTCGATGTCGTATTCGCTTCCGATCAAGCCCTCGCCAAACTTGCCAAATGACCAATCGGTGAATTTATACGCGAGTCTATGTTTTTTTGAAGGTACAAATGTGAGCGTGGGTCGCGGAACTAACAAGCAGTTTCAGGTTTATGGAAGTCCGTTTCAGCCAAAATCCGGATTTTCATTTACGCCAAGTCCAAACGAAGGTGCGAAAAATCCGCCATACAATGGACAAGTTTGTTATGGCGAAGACCTTTCGGATCATGAAAAAGTGAGAGGTGTAAATTTGAGTTGGCTGATAAAAGCGTATAAAAACACGAGTGACAAATCAAAATTCTTCAATTCGTTTTTCACCAAGTTAGCGGGAACGAAAGAATTACAGCAACAGATTGTTGATGGAAGATCGGAAGATGAAATCAAAAAAGGATGGCAGGACGGAATAGCGAAATTTAAAATTATAAGAAAAGTTTATGAAATCTACTAAAGAGGCTTGAAGTAACATTTCTTATTTTAGTAAGAGTAACTAATCAACTAAATAATTGCCATGAAAGCAGCAGAAATTTTATTAAGCTATTTAGATAAGATCAAACATTTTATCCAAATTTTAGATTCGTACCTCGAACAAGGTTTAGATTGGATCACCACCGCAAAGCAATGGATCGAAAAAATCCTGGATTATCTGGAAGGTGCAATTGACTCGCTAGTGGAGCAACTTGAAGCGCACAAACCCGATTTGCAACAACAAACCGAAGACCACCTTTTTGTTTAATTAAAAGGTGATTTTTTTCTTCATATTTTCGACTATGCGATAAGTGGCCGGGCAGACCGGAATATTTTTCAGCGTAATTTCAGAAATCTGCTGAAACTTCTTTCTATCGGTATGTGGAAATTCGCGACACGCTTTTGGGCGAACGTCGTAGATTCTGCATGTATTATCGCTGTCAAGAAATGTACAAGGCACTGATTGCAATACATAATCATTGTCTTCGTCGATTCGAAGATAAGTTGAAATGAATTGTTGCGGCTTCATCCTAAAATATTTGGCAAGTCGTTCGATATCCGCAGATGTAAAAAGCGGACCCGTTGTCTTACAGCAATTGGCGCATGTCAAACAATCGGTTTTTTGAAACTCAGCATCGTGTAACTCCTGCATTACGTAGTCGAGGTTACCCGGTGCTTTCTTTTTTAGCTTATCAAAAAACTTTTTATTTTCCGGATGCTTATCTTTGGCGAGCTTTGGAAGCTGTTGGAGGAAATTTTTCACCCGGCAAAATTACACAATTAAACATGAAAGACTTATTCGGCCGCGCGATTCTTGATTATCAAACAAATAATAATCCGAAAGATTTAATAACTGAAACGTCGATTTCAGAGGCTGATGAAATGTCGGTTGCGTACTTGTTCCGCACGTACAATGAGATGCCAAAAATTGAGCGGCATGCCTTGGATCTCACGAAGGGTACCGTTTTGGACGTGGGTTGTGGCGCGGGAAGTCATAGTTTGTATCTGCAAGAAAATCGAGGGTTGACAGTGAAATCGATTGATATTTCACAAAATTCGATTGAGGCTTGCCGGCTACGCGGATTGAAAGATGCTCAGCAGGCAGACGTGATGACCGTTTCCAATCAAAAGTACGACACGATCTTATTGCTGATGAATGGGGCCGGAATGTGTGGACGAATAAATAAATTGAAACCGTTTCTGTCGCATCTAAAAGATTTACTGACGAGCGACGGCCAGATTTTGCTTGATAGTTCAGACATCATTTACATGTTTGATGAAGATGAGGATGGTGGAAAATGGATTCCGCTCGACAATGAATATTATGGAGAGGTTACTTTCAACATCTCTTACAAGGGCGAAAATGAAGATCCGTTTGAATGGATGTATGTCGATTTTGCGACTTTAAAGGAAGCAGCTGCGGCTGTAAAACTAAAATGTGAGTTAATCCTGGAAGGTGATCACTATGATTACCTGGCCAAATTAACCCACATTTAAATTTAGGATAAAACTTTTACTGCATATATTTCATCAGAAGTGGTTGAAGTTGCTGTCCCCACTCTTGTCCGACAGCCATCGACTGTTCAAAAATAGGCCCCGCTTTTTCAGACATTTTCTTACCGGCCGGCGTATCATAAAAAGAAAGAATCGCTTTCACATCGGCATGGGTATATTCTTTCATGTAGATAGCAGCAAGCTTGTCATAGAACGATGGCATTGCCGCGTCGAAATCTTTAAGAAAATCCGATTGTTTGGCTTGTGGCACCATTCCGACCAACTGTTTTTTTGCAACCGCTACAGTAGCGTCTGAACCGGAAGCTTTCAAAAGTTTCATAACATCAGCTTTAAACGCTGCGTCTTGAGCGAATGTAAATTGTGTACCTACGAACAATACAAAGAGTAATAGTATTTTTTTCATGTGATTAAATTTTCTACTAATATACCAAAATTACGGTATATTCAAATATTTGTGCGTCTGAATTGAAATTCTCCATTTCGGATTTTTCATTACATAGTCCACAATAAGCGGCGTCATTTCCTCTTTCTTAGACCATTCAACTTGTAAAAATAAAACGCAATTGCTACCGACTTTCGACGCTTGCTCTTCGGCAAATTGAATATCGTGTTTGTTATAGACGATGATTTTTAGTTCATCTGCCGCGGCATAAACAGAGGCGGTTGGAAGTTTCGTTTTTTTGGGCGATAAACAGATCCAATCCCATTCGCCGGAAAGTTCGTAAGCGCCGGACGTTTCGATATGCGTGCGAACACCCATCGCTTTGAGTTTTTGTGTAATCGGATTCATGTCGTACATCAGCGGTTCGCCACCAGTGATGACCGCAATTTGACAATGCGCAGCAGCACGATCGGCGATAAGGCTTATTTCGGTGGCCGGATGTTTTTCAGCATCCCAACTTTCCTTAACATCGCACCAATGACAGCCAACATCGCATCCGCCAACGCGAATAAAATACGCAGCGCGGCCTGTATGAGAACCTTCACCTTGAATTGTGTAAAATTCCTCCATTAGCGGTAGCATTTGTCCGCTTTCCACTTCCGCCTTCATTTGTTCTAATATCATATAATCTATAAAAATGCAAAGGTATGAATTTCTTTTTGAGCAAGTTAATTGCAAAAGAAAACCGGCACAATGGCCGGCTTCTAAAAAAGTATCTAACTACTTCTTATTTTAATGCTTTGATCGCGTCTAGTGCGTACGCATTTGAGGGATCAAGCGACAAGGTATTATTTAAATACTCGATTGCTTTTGCTTTATCGGTGTTGGCGTAATGCGCACCAATATTGTTGTAAGCTTCGATCATTTTCGCTTTGTTAGCGGCAATCTCTTCGGTACCTTTTTCAGATACCGCTTTGATATATTGATCATAGTATTGAGCCATCGCAGCATCATTGTCCATCAAGCGGTTGGTTCTCGCTCTGAAAATATAAGCATCGTGCGTTGCCGGTGAAGCCGTGATAACATTGCCGAAAGCAGTATCAGCTTTCTGCAATTGAATCGGATCAGCTTTTACACCTTCACCCAAAGTATTTGCGTAATAAATCGAGTTTCCAAGATAGAAGTTATCGATCAAATAATTTCTAGATTTTGGATTACTAACTGCAATTTCGAAAATAGCAGCTGCTTGTTGAAATTGTTTTTGCTCATAGGCTTTCTTACCAATTTCATTCAATTCTTCAGTAATCGCAAGGTCCATTTCCACCGCTTTTTTCATATCGTCAATTCCTTGATCATACATTGTACGATCGATTTTCGCCGGATCTTCGCTAGCTTTCTTAATTTTTGCCAAACCAAGATACACGTAATCACGTGCGATGATTTTGTTGGTAGGTGTTGACGTAAATTTCGTTAGAGATGACAAAGCTACATCAACATTTCCGTTTTCGTAAGCTGAATAACCGAGGTAACGGTAGATACGCGGATTTACATTGTCAAGCTCTTTCATTTTATTGGCTTCAACTTCGAGCGCTTTGTAGTCACGCGCCAAGATCAAGAAATCGGCATGTCGCATTCTCGAAGTGAGCGAGCGGTCAGTAAGATTCATGTACTTTTCATAAAAAGAAAGCGCGGTCTTAATATGCTCGTTATATTTAGCCGGGTCGTTGTTAGCCCACAAATAATATGTTTCAGCAAGTTCTCTGTAAACCGGACCGTAATTCGGATTAGTTGCAATCACATCGTTGAATGACTTAACCGCTTCATTAAACGCACGTGCTCCTTTTAGCAAAACGCCTTGTTGCACTTTCGCACGAATCAACGTGTTGTCAGCTTGAAGAGCGCTTCTGTATGCAGCGTATGCCTCATTTTGATTTTTATCACCATAGTACGCATCGCCAAGAGCCAATAACGCTTGAGCGTCATTTGGTTTTGCGGCAAGTGCTTTATTTAACGTGGCAATCGCACTTTTGTAATTTGGTTTTTCAGCTTGCATGTAAGCACGAGCCACATAGATGTAAGGCTCAATGTCTTTCTTTTTAAGCCCTTTTGTCGCATTTGCGAAATGAGCTTCAGCTGCTGCCGTGTTTCCCTTGTCAAGTTCAAGTTGACCAAGACCTACATAGCTCAATCTCGAATTGTCGGAAGCTGAAGTTCCGCGATCAAAATAGATTTTGGCAGAATCCGCGACGTTTTGAGAAAGGTAAATATTTCCGAGAAGAAATGCCGCAGTTCCATTTTGCGGCTCATTTGCATTGATTGTCTTTAGAAGGGATTTTGCTTTCTCGTATTGTTCGGCATCGATAGCAGACTTCGCATCGGCGACAGTTTGTGCATTAGCGATAGTCGTCCCCGCAACGAGTGCGAATAAAAATATCTTCAAATTTTTCATGTGTTTGTATTTAGTTCGATTTTACTTTTTGAATTTGGCTTCTTGTGATAATCTTCCGATGTGGAATCCTGATTGGAAGTAGCCCTGATTTAAGAATGATGCGTTGACCGCGTTCGCCAGCGATGAAGGAAGAAAACCCTTTGCCTAGACCGGCAAATCCCTGACAATCGACCACGAACAAATCGCGTGCCAAAGGATATTTCCCTTCGGCGATATTACTTTGTGAAGGCGCCACATATTCAGAGCCGTCAAGCGATTTCACACTTAAAACCTTGATGCCTGACTTATATTTTTGAATGTCTTCAGGTGTTTGGGAAATCCAATTAAGGCCAACGACACCTATCATACGTCGGTTCTCCGAAATATACTTAATAGCCTCGGCGTTGGTGTTAAACGAAAAAATTCCATTTTCAGGAAGTGAATTGACTTTTGCAAGTGTTGCCAATTCTCTCGCGGTACTTGAATTCGGATTATCGAATACAAGACCTTCAATCCTCTCCACCGGTTTGCCATTGATGAAATTAATCACATCCTGAAGTGCGATCAAGCTATCGTTATCGGCGCTATTGCGAATAAATGCGATAGCATCAGTAGCAAATTGAGTTGTTTTCGGATAAATTTTCCGTTGATTGAAAACATTTTGTTCGTCGGCTGAAAGCTTCCGAGCGAGAACACCAACTTTAATTGATCCATTCAAAAGTTCGTTGATCACTTCGCCTTCCGATTTACTGATCAAATTGAATTTCGCTTGATACTCATTTTCAAAAACCGCAATTTGATCTTCGATAATTGGCGTAAGCGTTTGGTCAGTAATTACAGTTACTTCACCAGTTAAGATCGTTTGCTTTTGGCCTGTCTTGTCCTTATCGTTGCACGAGGCAACAATGACCGTAACAAGTGCTAGCGCTAAAAATCTTTTCATTAGTTCTTATAGTATCTCATGAAACGAATGCCGGCGTAAACAATTAAAACTACGCCGAGCGCGATACGATACCGCGGCTCCATATTGATCGGAAAGGTCGTCCAGAATATTAATATTAGTCCGAGGACGAGATAGACCAGGAAAAACAGAACTCCTATAATAAAAAGAAATCGCTCTTGCGGCGATTTCTTAATTGGACTATTTTGGTTGCTGTCCCGCATTAATTAGCTGTCCTAATTGTGATTGGCAGTGAATACTGAACACGTACTTTTTTACCATTCTGTTCACCAGGAGTCCACTTTGGTGATCTCTTTAGAACTCTGATTGCTTCAGCACCAGTTCCGTAACCGATATCACGGATTACGCGAATATCTGTAAGTGAACCGTCTTTTTCAACAACAAAGGTCACAAAGACTTTACCGTTCAAACCTTCTTCTTCCGGAGTTCTGTAGTTTTTGGCTACGTAATTAAGGAAGTTTTGAATTCCACCAGGGAAGTCAGGTTTTACCTCGATACCGGCTGTGTTGTAAATTTGGTTATCATCAACAACCGCAGCTGTAGCAGGACCAGTTCCTACGGGAGCAACTGAAAGCGGCGCATCAGGATCACCTTTGATATTCTCACTACCAACTTTTTTATCGACAATTTCCTTGATCTTAGGCGGCTCTTCAACAACCTCTTCCGCTTTAGCAACAACAGGCTTAACGAATTTCACCTGATCAACCTTTGGAGGTGGTGGTGGTGGTGGCGGAAGATTTTTTGGGATCTCCTCTTTTTTAGGAGGTAACTTAATTGTTACAATTTTCTTGTCAAGGACCGTATCCTCAACAATCTCATCGGAACTAAAAAGGCTTGAAAACATCGGCGTAGCAGCCAAAAAGCAGAAAATCAGAGCCCCGATCAAGAATGACCTCATGGTTGTTTTCGGATTGCTCTTTCGCAGTTCGTAGGCACCGTAAGCTTTGTTACGACCTTCGAAGACGATGTCCATCCAGGTTCCTTTTAAAATATCTAACTTCATAATTGTTCGTTTTAGAGGTTATTGCGCAGCTGCGGCGTTACCATCTATTATAGTAGCTTCTTCAGGTGTAATATCAACAATCGCGTAAGTCGGTACATCGGAAATCGCCATTTCATCAAGAATATCAACTAAATTTCTATAGCTTGACTTTGTGGTTGGTTTTATAATAACGATGATTCCCTTATCCGGATTGCCCGTATACTGAATAACTTCCTTTTTTCTCTTCAAAAGCTCAGCTCTGATCCCGTTTTTGCCGTATTGGATTTCCTTTGGCGCCATTGGCGTGTTGAGAATACCCATGTAGAACATCAATTTGTTGTTGTCTCCAACAAGAACTGTCATTGTACGGTTTTCATCAACCTTCACATCTTTGGCGTCTTCAGGCTTGTCTTCTTTGTCCGGCAGACCTAAATCCATCGACTGCGGCTTAGATAGCGAAGTTGTCAACATGAAGAAGGTAATCAGAAGGAAAGCAAGATCCACCATTGCGGTAAGATCGACTTTAGAGTTTTGCTTTTTACTTCTAACCTTGCCGCCTTTGTTACCACTATCGCCGCCGGTATTTAATTCAGCCATTTATATTATTTCTTAAATTATTAAAAATCTGACCCTCGTAGACCGGTAACCAAATTGAAACTATTGATCTTCTGACTCTGCAAAATATCCATAATTTTCTTAATGGTTGGATACTCTTCATCAGCATCACCCTTGATAGCCACTTCCATTTCTTTGTTTACAATTTCATGGGTTGCCATTCTCGAGTTTCTGATCCAGTCTGCCAGTTGATTGTTCAACGAGTCACGCGGAATCGTACTTTGAACACCCGGCTTATTACGATCGCGGTTGTCCAATGCGATTAAAGATTTCATGCTTTCCATTGGAACGCCAAAACTTTCAATCAGTGCAAATCGACGCTTCTCTTCGTCGGTAAAATCTACTCCATACTTTTCGCCCATCATCTCTAGCGCACGAATTCTCACCTCTTGTCCTGTGACACCGAAGAAAACATTACCATCACCAATAGTGATCGTAGCTAATTCCGTGTCCGGCAATTTAGTTTGAACTGTTGAGGCTGGCGTATCAACCGGTAATGGTTCCGGTTGTTTCGCTGTAGCCGTAAGGATGAAGAACGTCAGCAGCAAGAAAGCTACGTCGCACATCGCCGTCATATCAACAGCCGCTACGCCTTTACTCTTTTTTACTTTAGCCATTCTCTTTTATATTTTATCAAGGACGTATGCCCTATTTATTTATCCTCTTAGTGAACCTCTGAATCTTCTGTATGTAGTTACAATTGTAGATCCAGCCTCATCAATTGAATACGTCAAAGTATCAATTTTAGAAGTAAAATAGTTGTAAGCAATGATCGAGAATACTGAAATCGCGATACCTGTTGCTGTGTTGATAAGTGCCTCAGAGATACCGTTTGCAAGCGCAGCCTGATCCGGAGCACCAGAAGTTGCCAACGCACCAAATGCCGTAATCATACCAAGTACCGTACCTAATAAACCAACCAATGTTCCCAGTGAAACCAAAGTCGAAAGAATAGTCATATTCTTCTCAAGCATTGGCATTTCAAGCGAAGTAGCCTCTTCAATTTCATTCTGAATCGTTTCAGCAGCAGTTTCACTGTCGAAACCTTCTTTTTTAACCTCCTGGTATTTCAACAAAGCAGCTTTGATTGCATTTGCAACCGAACCTTGTTGTTTGTCACACTGTGCGATTGCACCATCGATATCACCTGCGTGGATGCTAGCCTGAATATTTTTCATAAACAAATCTAGTTTTCCTTTTCCTGCAGCTTTACCTATAACTACAAAACGCTCTATAGAGAACACAATTACCATGATTAGTAATCCCATCAAAATTGGCACAACGTATCCACCCTTATAAATCATTCCCAAGTAGTTACCTTGTAGTGGCTGATTTGCGTTATCACCACCTTCGAAGTTTGATCCAGCACCCATAATAAATTGTCTCACTAGAAAACCGATTACAAGACACCCAATTATGGTGATGATGGAGAAGATGTTACCACCGTTCGAACTACTGTCTTTTTTAACATTTGCCATTTCGTAAAAATTTAGTTTTAAGATTATTTAAATTAATATACTTTTTCTCAAAAAATCAAGAGGAGCAAATTTATATTTTTAGTTTTAATAAAAAAACTTTTTTCACTTTTATTAGCAATTGTAAAACCACCGATTCACTACATTTTACAACGTTTAAACCTACCGCTCCAACCCACCTTTTAATCCCTGACCTTAAGATATTTACAGACACTAAAACCTATCCTCTGCAATCCTATAACGCCTCAATATATTCTATAGTATAACGAGGACAAATCTTAAAAAAAACATAACATTTTTTACATTATGTTAAATCGGTCGCAAATGAACGTTCATCATAACTTATACCCTGAAATTATCTCGATCAGAATTTTTAACTTTACCTAAAACCAACCCTATGAACTACCGAAAAAAGATTGTAATTGTCGGCGCCGGCTTCGGCGGACTCCGTTTAGCGCGTGATCTGAAAAATTCCAATTACGAGGTCTTCCTGATCGATAAACACAATTATCATCAATTTCAGCCACTTATGTACCAAGTGGCAACCGCTCGCCTTGAACCTGCAAGCATTTCTTTCCCACTTCGGAAAGTTTTCCAATATTCAAAAAATGTCCGGGTCAGAATTGCAGAGGTCGATCGCATCGATTCAGTCACCAAAACCGTTCATACTTCCATCGGTGATTATCCATACGACTATCTGGTGCTTTCAATGGGTTGTACGACCAACTATTTCGGTAATGAAAACCTGGAAAAGTGTGCCTTTCCAATGAAGTCGGTTCCCGAAGCCCTACAATTGCGAAACCGCATTCTTCAAACTTTTGAGGACGCCGTAATCACCGAACCTGAAAACCTTCAATTTCTTTTAAACTTTGTCATCGTCGGTGGAGGCCCGACAGGCGTAGAACTTGCCGGCGCTCTAGCAGAAATGAAAACTAAAATTCTGCCTAAAGATTATCCCGACAAAGATTTTTCGCAATTAAAAATATACTTGCTCGAAGGCTCTCCAAACGTACTAAACGCAATGAGTCAGGATTCAAAGACCACAGCCAGAAAGTATCTTGAAAACATGGGCGTAGTGGTTCGCACCCAAACGGTAGTCGAGAATTACAACGGACGAACCGTTTTATTAAAAGGCGGCGAAACAATCGATGCCAAAAACGTCATCTGGGCGGCCGGAATTTCCGGTGTTAAAATCGACGGTGTGCCTGCCGAATCATATACGCGCGGCAACCGACTTGTCGTCAATCGATACAACGAACTTACCACAATCAAAGACGTATACGCAATTGGTGACATTGCCTACATGACCACGCCAAAATATCCCAACTCGCACCCACAAGTAGCAAGTGTTGCCATCGAACAGGCAAAAGTTCTCGCCAAAAATTTCCGCAGATTGGATAAAAATCAACCATTAACTGAATACGAATATCACAACAAAGGTTCAATGGCCACCATCGGAAAGCGAAAAGCCGTAGTCGATCTGCCAAGTTTCAGCTTCCAAGGTAGGTTTGCATGGTTTACATGGATGTTCGTGCACCTGATGCTGATCCTAAGCGTTCAAAACAAACTAGCGATTTTCATCACCTGGATGTTCAGTTACTTCAACAACGATAGTACACTCCGAGTCCTGATAAAACCCGTGACTAAAAAGGTAGATAATTAGTACCCCGAATCAACTCGCAACAATTCAAGCATCCGCTGCTCGACATCATCACTATCCCAATTGGATTTGATTTCGGGCATGCGCATAATTTCGTCCATAATCGCCTTTTGACGATCACCAATCGAGAGCGCCTCTGAATATGGCCTATGGCTAAATGTCACCCGACTATACAATGGCAACCACTTATCGGGATATTTTTCGGAAAATCGCTTTTCAATCTTTTTCTGCAAAATAAACATCTCATCCGCAGTTTTGGTGCTCATCTCGGTAAAGTTGCGATATGAAAGCTCGGCAATAGCATCAGCATCGGGTTTTCTGCTTTTCTCATATTCAGAAAAGATCAGATTCCAGTCATCGCCGTGCTCAACCATCAAATTATACAACACCGTTATATCCTCAAAACCGGCATTCATCCCATGCCCGTAAAACGGCACAATCGCATGACAAGCGTCACCAATAAGGGCGACTTTATCTTTATATGTCCACGGATAGCATTTCATCGTGACCAAGGTACTGGTCGGATTCTTGAAAAAATCTTCAGCCAACTTCGGGATGACATCAATCGTATCGGGCAAATTCTTCTCAAAAAACGCTTCAACAGATTCACGGTCGGTGAGCGATTCAAAAGAATTCTCACCCTCAAAAGGCATAAAAAGCGTACAGGTAAAACTTCCGTCCAAATTCGGAAGTGCAATTAGCATATAATGACCACGTGGCCATATATGAAGCGAATTTTTATCGAGCTTGTGACTCCCATCAGCATTCGCCGGAATGTTCAATTCTTTGTAGCCGGTATTCAAAAATTCCTGTGAATAATCAAACATGCTCTGACGCTGCATCCGATGCCGAACCCTCGAGAAAGCACCATCAGCACCAAAAACCAAATCGTATTTATGATCGCTCCACTCGCCTCTTTCGGTCTCGCCGATATGCAAAGTCGCCTCGGGCAAAGTCACATCCCACACCTTCTGCTCAAAGAAAAATTCAGCGCCGGCAGATTCCGCAAGGTCAATCATCTTCTGATTCAGAAGTCCACGTGACAACGAGTAAATACTCTCGCCATTCATTCCATAATGCTGAAAATTCACATCGCTGCCAACATGAACCGCTCTTTTATCCATCGGAATCGCAATAGCGCGAACTTCATCATAAATCCCCGCCAACTCGAGCGCTTTCCAACCACGGTCAGACATGGCCAGGTTAATCGAGCGACCCGAAAGAGTTATATTCCGAATATCCGGACTCCGATCATAAACATGCACGGTATGCCCCTGTTTTCGTAGGTAAATGGCCAGAAGCGATCCAACAAGTCCGGATCCAACAACTGCTATTTTTTGATGCTTTTGCATTAGCTGCAGTAAAAGTGAACCGCAAATTTACGCAATTAACAAGTAGTTCACCCCATTTTTCAAATTACGGCGTCGTATTCCGATCTATTTCAGGAGCTATTTCCTGCCTTCGCCTTTATCTCTCCGCAAAGCTACGAGGATATCGGCTCTGTCAGGGCTAGGGCCGGGAAACTGATTGCATGTGTTATCGCAAATTGAATATCGCTGTTACGTTAAAATTAACAAAAGGCGAATTCAATTGAAATCCGTATTTCGTAACTTCAAGAATACAAACCGCAAAACTTAAAAACTATGAGAGATTTAATTTGGTTGATCATTATCATCCTTCTCATCGGATGGCTGATCGGATATTTCGCATTTGGCGAAGCAGTCGGAAATTTGATCCATATTCTGCTCGTTTTAGCAGTCATCGGAATCCTCTACAGATTAGCCACCGGAAGACGCCCTTAAATAAAAATCCCCGCTATAAAACGGGGATTTTTATTTTTATTGAAACTCAACTCGCTCACCGGTTTGCAGTCCGTTGTTCGATGCCAAAACACCGCACATGTGGAACAACATTCTGGCGCCCACATTTCCGTCCCAATCATCCTCCCCTGGTGCAACTTCAACCAGATCAAATCCAATGATCTGTTTGCCGCTCTTGCCAAGTTGACTCAGTAAATAGGCGGCCTGTTCGTAACTCATTCCACCCGGAACCGGAGTTCCTGTATTCGGACAATACAACGGTTGTAATCCGTCGATATCAAAACTAATCGCTACTTTTTCAGGCAATTGCTCAATAATTCGATCACATTGCTGTTTCCAGGTTTCGCCTTCAAACTGCTTTGCTTTCAAATCAGCATCGGTATGAACTTTTACGCGGCCACCCATCGATTTTACAACTTCAACTTCTTGTTGTGCAAAATCACGAATTCCAACCTGAACAATTTTGCTGATTTGCGGCAATTGAAGCGCGTTATACATTATCGACGCATGTGAATAGGTAAAGCCTTCATAAGCGATTCGCAGGTCCATGTGTGCGTCAAGATGTAAAATCCCGAAGTTGTCATGCTTGGTAGCCAACGCTTGATAATAACCAAGTGGCGTGCTGTGATCGCCGCCCAAGAGGACTACTTTTTTTCCCCGCTCCATCCAATAAAGCACGCGTTTTTTAACATCGTCGTTAAATTCGGCGCCAGCTTTATTTATAGCTTCCAGATCTTTGGTAAGCTTTGCGGAAAGCGGCATGCCCTCTTCAAGAGCCTCAATAATAGGCTGAGCCATCAATTTGTATTTTCCGCTGCGTTCACTCCAATCAATGGTGTGCTGAGACCATTCCATGTACATCCCTAGTTTCCACAATTCCGGAAACTCCTGATGCAACAAATCAACTTGAAATGACGCATCTAAAATCACCTCCGGACCATCAGATGCACCGTGTCCGTAACTCACGGTAACTTCCCAGGGCACGGGGATAATAACGATATCGCTTTCATCAGCGGTAAACGGCAATCCAAAAATACTGGCATCGGCTACAGCCGGCTCAGACGGATCGAAAGAATCTATTTTATCTTGTTTGTTCATAATTATGTTTCGAGTATTCCCTTTTTTAATATTTGACCAAATTCATACATATCCTCAAACGAGCAGTAAAGCGGAACCGGAGCAAGTCTGATCACATTTGGTTCTCGCCAATCGGTAATTACACCGTTTTCCATCAAATAATCAAAAAGCGGCCGACCCTCTCCGTGAAGGAAAACCGAAAGTTGCGAGGCCCGTTCGTGCGGTTCAGAAGGCGTGATAATTTCAAAACTGCTGTCCACTTCCGCGTCGATCTCTTTCAGGATAAATTCGAGGTAAGCTGTAATTCTATCACGCTTCAATATCAGCGCGTCCATTCCAATTTTATCGAACATATGCACCGAAGCCAGGTAGGGTGCCAACGACAAGATTGGGAGATTACTGATTTGCCATCCGTTTGCGCCGTTTACCGGATCGAATTCAGGTTCCATCTTAAACCGGCGTTCTTTATTATGACCCCACCAACCTGCAAATCGCGGCAAATCGGTATCGGAATGGTGAATTTGATGCACAAAGCAACCCGATGCGTTACCCGGACCCGAGTTCATGTATTTATAACTGCACCAGGCCGCAAAATCGACGTTCCAATCATGAAGCTGTAATTTGATATTACCTGCTGCGTGAGCCAAATCCCAACCCACATAAGCACCGGCTTTTTGACCGGCTTCAGTTATGGTTTTTATGTCGAAAACCTGACCTGTATAGTAATTAACACCGCCCATTAAAACCAGCGCCAGTTCATCGCCAACTTCTTCAATCTTCGCCAGTACGTCTTCCAGACGAATATTGTGTTCGCCTTCGCGACGTTGGATTTCAACAATGGCATCTTTCGGGTTAAATCCGTGGAAGCAAACCTGACTATTAATCATATACTGATCGCTGGGAAACGCCTTTGATTCGCAGATAATCTTATATCGCTTTTGAGTCGGCCTGTAAAAAGACACCATTAATAAATGCAGGTTTACCGTAAGTGTGTTCATAACCGCCACTTCTTCCGGCAAGGCCCCGACGATTTTGCTAAGCGGATCTGAGAAGCGCTCATGATAATCCCACCAAGCGCGTTCAGCAAGAAAATGACCTTCAACGGCGAGTTTCGCCCAATCGTCCATAACCTCATCAACGTATTCACGTGCGCATTTTGGCTGTAGTCCGAGCGAGTTTCCGGTGAAATATATAACTTGTTTTCCTTTGACTTCGGGAAAATTAAACTCGTCCCGATACTTTCTTAGAGGATCCTGACGATCGAGTTCCTGTGCAAAATCCCTGGTATTTTGAAAAGTCATATCATAATTTTAGGTTGGTAAAAATACTAAAAATAAAAATGAAGCATTACCAAACTATTGCGGCGATTTCATACTTTAGTAAATAAATCCAACACATGAGAAATAATCTTTGGGCAGCAATTCTCGCCCTGGCAATTGTAATTTCAGCTATTGTTTTCGCAAACGCATTTCAAAACAGACATAAAAACGCCGACACGATCAGCGTAACCGGTTCGGGAAAAAAGGATTTTACCTCCGATCTGATCGTATGGAGCGGCTCGTTCTCGCGCAAAAGCATGACTCTTAAAGAGGCATACGCCACACTCGATTCCGATCGAACAAAAATCAAGGAATATCTTACTACCAAAGGAATCAGTGAAAGCGAAATCGTGTTTTCGGCCGTGAATTTCAACAAAGATTTTGATTTTCTATATAACGATAACGGAAGCATGCGTCAGCAAATTTTTACCGGCTACAGCTTGAATCAAAACGTAACCGTTCAATCGGCCAACGTCGATAAAATCGAAGAAATTTCGCGCCAATCAAGCGAATTGATAAATCTGGGCGTCGAGTTTTATTCGAATCCGCCGGAATATTATTATACCAAACTTGCTGAGCTTAAGATAATGATGATCGCTGAAGCGACTAAGGACGCGAACATGCGAGCCAAAACCATTGCTGAGAATGCGGGAAGTTCACTTGGAAATCTCAAAAAATCAGATATGGGCGTGTTTCAGATTACCGGACAAAATTCATCTGAGGATTTCTCATATGGCGGATCGTTCAACACCCATTCAAAAAACAAAACCGCACATATTACTGTGCGGCTGGTTTATCAAGTAGATTAAATACGATTATAAAATCAGCATCGCATCTCCATAAGAGTAGAAATTGTATTTTTCTTTGATCGCTTCTTCGTATGCTTTTTTCATCAGATCGTGACCGACAAAAGCAGAAACCATCATCAACAACGTCGATTTTGGCGTGTGGAAGTTTGTGATCATGCAATCAGCTATCGAGAAATCGTGCGGCGGAAAAATGAATTTATTTGTCCAACCATCAAATGGGTTCAACGTTTTGGCAGATGAAACCGAACTTTCTACCGCACGCATCGAGGTCGTACCTACAGCGCAAATCCTTTTGCGTTTCACTTTAGCTTCGTTTACGACATCGCAGGCATCTTGGGTGATTCGCAATTCTTCCGAGTCCATTTTGTGTTTTGAAAGATCTTCAACTTCCACAGGATTAAAAGTTCCTAAACCAACGTGAAGCGTGATTTCGGCAAATTTTACTCCTTTGATTTCAAGTCGCTTCAATAAATGTTTCGAAAAATGGAGTCCGGCTGTTGGAGCGGCAACTGCGCCTTCTTCTTTCGCGTAAATGGTCTGATAACGCTCAGCATCATCAGCCGTAACTTCGCGGTTGATATATTTCGGGATCGGCGTTTCGCCAAGTTCTGTCAATTTGTTTCTGAACTCGTCATATGAACCATCGTACAAAAACCTCAACGTTCGCCCACGAGAGGTGGTGTTGTCGATAACTTCTGCTACAAGCGAATCGTCATCGCCAAAGTAAAGTTTGTTACCGATTCGGATTTTTCTTGCCGGATCAACCAAAACATCCCAAAGACGCTGCTCTGAGTTCAATTCTCGAAGCAAAAAAACTTCAATCCTTGCACCGGTTTTTTCCTTATTTCCGTACAATCTTGCCGGAAAAACTTTGGTATTGTTGAGTACTAAAACGTCACCATCTCCAAAATAATCGATCACATCGCGGAACATTTTGTGCTCGATTGTACCTTTCTTGCGATCGATAACCATCAACCTCGATTCGTCGCGATTCTCCGCCGGATGTTCTGCTAATAGTTCTTTTGGTAGATTAAACTGAAAATGAGATAATTTCATGTAAGATTTTTTAAAGATGCAAATATACTACCCTCAAAGAGGCGTTGTCAAGTGTTTTGACCTTTATTTGAGAAATCTAAATATTAGAAATTCCAAAGCCTTGCTACCATTGGCATCTGCCCAAAAACCAGCGATCAATGTCAAATCCGATTTTAACTAAATCTTCCCAAAAGTTGGGATATGATTTTGTAACTACCATCGCATCGGCAATAAATATTGATGTTTTTAATCCTATCGGCGCAAAAGACATCGCCATTCGATGGTCGTGATAGGTTTCAATCGTAATGTTTTCATTGAGATTAGCGGTTGGATAAACCCGTAATTCATCATCCGAAATATCAGCCCGGCCGCCTAACTTCTCAATTTCAATTTTCATCGCTTTCAGCCGATCGGTCTCTTTAATCGAGAGCGTATGCAATCCGCGCAGACGGCAATCAATCTGCAGTGCCAAACAAGTTACCGCGATGGTCTGAGCGATATCGGGCGTGTCGTTTAAGTCAAGTTCAATGTTTTTTTGATCAATAGCAATGCGACTCAATACCAAATAATCGTCTTCAAAGCTCGAGTCTACGCCAAGCAATTTATAAATCGCCATCAGTTTACTATCGCCCTGAACACTATTTTTCCGGAAGGATTTAAGTCGCAACCTCCAGCCTAAGGGAGAAAGTGCGACAATGGAATAATAATATGATACTGCCGACCAATCGCTTTCAACAGTAAAAGTAACCGAAGGAATATCACGTCTTGGCGCAACAATAATGGTGTTTCCGACAAACGTTGAAGTGACGCCTATCTGCGATAGCAACGCCAAAGTCATATTTATATACGGTCTTGAGGTGATGTTTCCCAGTAACGAAATTTTGAGTCCATTTTCGAGTTTTGGTGCAATCAGCAAAAGTGCCGAAATATATTGACTGCTGATATTGGCCGGAAGTTCAACGAAACTTTCACTTAGTGGTTGACCGACAATTTTCAGCGGTGGAAATCCTTCCGTGCCGAGATATTCAATTTCAGCTCCGATAGACCTCAACGCGTCAACCAATATTTTGATGGGACGTTGCGTCATCCGATCGGAACCCGTTAGTGTCACAATTCGGTTTTCCGCTGTCGAGAAATACGCCGTCAGAAATCGCATTGCTGTTCCGGCATGACCCACATTGATCGTATCCGAACCCGTTTTAAGCGCATCGACAACCACCTGCGAATCGTCGGAAAACGATGCATTCCCGAGTTGCAGGTTTGGGTAAAGTGCCTGCAAAATCAACAACCGATTGGTTTCAGACTTCGAACCCGGAATGTTGATTTCCGAATTTGTGATGATCTGTGAAGGATTAATCCGAATGGTCACTTTCTGAATTTTGAGTTCCGAAAATTACGGATTCTATTTCAGCTTTTCGTTGTTGTGATGCCGATCGTGATCACGTTTTGATTTTAGGTCCATTTTTTTATCGAACGCCTGCTGAAGATCAACTCCGGTTTGGTTTGCCAGACAGAGAACCACGAAAACGACATCGGCAAGTTCTTCACCGAGGTCTTTATTCTTGTCGCTTTCCTTTTCTGATTGTTCGCCATAACGACGAGCGATGATTCGTGCTACCTCGCCCACTTCCTCGGTGAGTTGCGCCATATTTGTCAGTTCGTTAAAGTATCTGACTCCGTGCTCTTTTATCCAATTATCAACGGCGAGCTGCGAATTTTTAAGGTCCATATTAAATTCGTTTTAGTACGATTTTCTCGTTTTGCTTAGCGATCATTTGATTAAAAAGCGATTGCAATCCGTGATAGTGTTGTTGTTGAACAACAGCTACATTTAAATCCAAACTCGCTGAAAGCTGTATTTGATTACCCGTTTGTGCGATAATATATTTAAACGTGCCAATGTTATCTTCAATACCGAAACTTGCTGATGCGGGCACCGACTCAATGGTGTATCCTTCCGGCAAATTAATGATGATCGAATATTTTTCCTGTTTTGGAAAGATAAAATCAACCGGATAACTGCGATCTTCCTGCTTAAACGGGTTTCTGCCGTATCGCAAAAACATCATTGGCGACACGTAGATTTTGTCACCGATGATATCAACGGCATTGTTGGTTTCAAAATTATATTCTTCGACGACGGGCAACATAAAATCGCGCTGATTTGTAATGGTATATTCGCCGATCTCGATACCCGAATTCTTACGTTCAAGCATTTCAATGTATGCGGTTTCATTCAGATTCAGATACTGCTCGCGAAACGAAAACGCGGTATAATCGGTCATATAATTTCGGATTTTTCCTGAAATCTTTCCGCTTTGATCGACGGTCGCGGCCAAAGTTACTGCTTCGATCGATTTAAATTTAGGTTCAATTCCGACTAATTGCGTGGTATGATTTGGCTTTAACATCCGACCAATCCAATTGATGGCGCGATGTGGAAGGATTCCCGGTCGGTTAACTTTACTCGTCGCATCTAGTAAAATCAAACCTTCATCAGACATTGCACTGGCAATTACATAATTATATCCGGTGCGACTCGGATACAACGTGATTCCGTTCGCTCGTGTGCTTACCAAAACGGGATTTGCTTCGAGTCCGGCCGACCTCAGCATTGCGGTCAACATCAAATTGATCTCAGCCACATTTCCTGATGCATTCTTGTACGCCTCGATAACTCCCTGATTACAATGGTAGCCGAGGTAGTGGTTCCATGTCATTTTTTTCTGCACAAATTCAAAAATGAGGTTAATCTTCTCAATTTTCGTGTTTGCGCCAACCAAAACCGTCGCGAGATCATCCTTGAAATAATTGCTCCGATCTAATTCGCGGCCAAATGAATCGTGATCGTAAATCTGCTTTGACACCGCTTCCCATGACGATGCGACTTCAGTTTTCCTCCCTGATTGATCGATTTTGGTGGCAAGCTCATAGCACAATCTCGAACGGAAATTATTGATGTTGCTAACATACGCCTCATCGACTAGTGCCGGGACCTTTTCCAACACAAAGTTTGAGCGAAGTTCGTTATATTCATTAATACGTTTCACGTTTGTATCCACGCGCTTCGGACTCAAAGTTCCGCCAAGAACTTTATTGTAAACAAAGAATTGAGGTGTTGTAACCTGATACTCGACATATTCGACAGGAATTTCCTGTTGAAAGAAAAAGTCCGGAAGTTCGCTGACATTGTAGGTCTGGAAAACGGTGCGATACTCGATGATTGATCCTTCACGAACGTTTGGCAACGTAATCTTTTTTACTTTGATATTCTTGTTTGGCTTTTCAACAAATTCGCCTTCGCCTTTGAGTTTCGTCTTCTCAATTTTGCCATCAACTAAGTTATAAGTCACAGCTTCAGAGAACGTTACTTTTTCATCGTGAACACCTTGATAAAACGACTGTTCGACGTTTGCGTAATTATAACCCTCAGTTGAATAGATTTTAATCCTGACATCAGTTTCAACCGTTACCAGCCAATAGCCATGACCCGAAATGCTGAATGACAATATTGATTTTTTGAACAATACTGCGGCTGCGGCACTGGTGTCTGTTGGATGCGCCTTTTGTTTCAACTCATCTATCGACACTTTTCCCAAACTGTGCTTTTGTCCAAAAGTAACTGCCGACGATAAAATGAATACCGCAATAAACAAACGCTTAATCGCGACAGTGATTGACATGTTAATCATTAAATTTTCTTAAGAACTATTTTTTCTTGTTGTTTTTCGACAACCAATTTAAAGAACGATTTTAATGATTCGTAGTCGTCTGCAGTAATGATTGCCTGATTGATATCGAGTGCGCTGGCAAGTTGGATTGAATTTCCGACAGATGTGATGTTGAACGAGAACCGACCTAAGTTTTTATCCATAGCAACTGATGTCGCAGCTGGAATTGACTCTACGGCATAACCATCCGGAACTTTTATCGTAATAGTGTATTTATCTTGACGCGGGAAGATGAAATCAACCGGGTACTCGCGTTTCTCCTGCTTAAACGGATTTTCAGAATATCCGAGGAACATCATCGGTGAAAAATAAACTTTATCGCTAACCACATCGGCGGCAGCATTGTGTACAAATGAGAAACTCTCCACGACCGGCTTGTACAGATCATCATCCACGGAAGTGTAATCATCGATCTCGATACCGCCATAATTCTGCTCAAGCTTTTCGAGGTAACCCTCGCGAGCTGCATTTCTGAAACGATCACGGAACTGCATTGCGGTATAATCGTGATACTGATCTCTGAGCTTACCTTCCATTTTACCGGTCCCGTCGATACTTGCAAGTACAGTAACTACCTCTTTTGAAGGCGCAGACGGCATCAGATTAACCGCCATTGAAGTTCCATCTTTTCGAATTAATCGGCCAACCCAGTTTAAGGTACGGATAGGCAAAAGATTCGGTTGACTGTGTTTGCTTGTCGCGTCGAGCAGATAGTATCCGTCAGCAGTTTCTACAGCCACCACAACATAGTTGTACGCCCGGCGATTTGGGAAATACGAAATTCCGTTATCGCGTGTACTGGTTAAAACCGGGTTCGCATTCAGTCCTGCGTGACGTAACATGGCAGTCAGCATCAGGTTAATTTCTCCGATATTTCCGGTTTTATCTTTAAACGCACGACGAACGCCATCTTGACATTGGTATCCGTAATATCCATTCCAGTTCATCGAATTCTGGACAAGGCTAAAAATTTTCGCCACTTTTTCAGCATCGTTCTTTGATGCAGCTTTGATCGGGTTGATAACGTCTTCAAAATATCCGGTGCGCGACAACTCGGCTCCAAAATCAGGCGACTCATAAATTTTCTTCACAACTTCTTCCCATGAGGTCGCAAAATGCTCAATAGGCGAATTTGGATACGCAATCATACTGAGTTCGTGCTCGAGTGTTGCCGTGTAATTATTGATGTTGCTCACAAAATCTTCCTGCTTTAACGATGGCATTGCACTCATCGTGTAAATGGTCGAATTCTCAGTATATTCCAACTTTTCTTTATTGAATGACGAAGCTAATATCATATCGTCAGTCCGGGTTCTAGTTGTCCAATTAACCGTTTTTCTGATGGTCTTCCGATCAACTTGTGGTGAAACCGATCCGCGCATGTTCAGGTTATACGTGAAATACTCAGGAATTTTTGTTTCGAAAACCGAGTGATTTACCGGGATCATCGTTTGAAAACTCCAAGGTGTGAAAGTTGAAATAAATGGCGATTTTATCACGTACTTATACTCGATTACCGAACCTTCTTTAACAGCCGGCATCGTAATTTTCTTTTGATTGTAGTATCGGTTGATCTTTTCGTCGAATTCGCCTTCGCGTTTTAGCTTGGTCTTTTCGATCTTTCCGTTTACCAAGTTGTAGGTATACGCATCGCTGAAATCAACACGTTCATGTGGCGTTTGACCAACATAATACGGTACAATTCTGTTTGCCCAATCCAAACCTTTATTTGAGTAAATCTTAATCCGAATTTCAACTTCGGTAATTAATCCAAAGCCCGTATTTTCAGAGAATTCGAAGTAAGTCCGACCATTTTCGTATAGAACTGCAGCTTCGGCATCAGGCTCAAGCGGGTGACTTTTTTCCTGTAGTTCTTCGATAGAAACTTTACCGAGTTGAAATTTTTGTGCGTTGATTTGCACTGTGAAAAAGCTCAAAAGGCAAATCAGCCAAACCGTTTTTATAGTTTTCATTTTCATAAATTATATTTTTACCAATACCATTTTCGCGTTGTCATTTCTCGCGATGTTTTCTCTAAATTTTCTAAAACTCTCGTAATCTTTTGTGTCGAATTGACCTTCTTTTATCTCCAGATATCTTTTGTAACGCACTTGATTTTCTGAGATCAATTCGTATTCGGTTTTGTATTCACCAAATTTCTCAGTTATCAACGCATTGTCCGGTTTCGCTTCAATTTTGTAACCTGCCGGCAAATCAATTATAATATCGTCATAGTCAAAATACCCGCGACTGATCTCAACCGGGTTTGTTCTTGTACGATATCGTTGTGGCACGCTTCGTTGCTGATTGAAAAGGTTCACCGGAAAAATAATTCGGTTTTGATCGACACTTGCATATCGCTCAGCTTCGATGATAATGTCTTCCACAAATTCGACCACATCACGATCGTTTGTAATGGTCGCTTTTTTCACTTTTAAATTATTGACATTGCTGAAATAATTCTTGTAGTGAAGATCGAGATCTGTTTGCGATAATCTGGTAAGCGATTGTTTGTAATCAAACTGAGTTCCGTGGGATTTGATACGTACGGTTCCGCTTGTCACACCATCAGCATCGATAGCATATCTCCCTTCTGATTGCTGAGCGTTCTTTTTGCTATCATATACTGTAGTTCGAACAAGCTCGCCGCCTTCAGGTTTAATCAGAAGTGCCATTCGGTCATCAGTAAAATTCGCCTGAAAGCCAAACGGCGCTGTTTGACTCGTACATTCGAGCCAGGTATAAGCGTTGTTGTTCGGAATTGCCAGAATCACGTGATTGCCTTGCATCGACACAAAATCAGGATTAAGGCTTCGTTTTTGCTCATCTCCATAAATTACAGCGTAATGCGATTGAACACCAACAGCATCAAGCAACGCTTTGGTATAATTTGTCAATGCCTTACAATCGCCATAACCTAATCGATCGACATCTTTAGCAAGCATCGGTTTCCAGCCGCCAATTCCAAGTTGAATGCTGACATAACGCGTTTTACTTTGCATGTATTGATAAACGATCCTCGCTTTTGCAATCGGATCCTTCTCAGCGCCAACTAACGTTCTGATCGTACTTTTAGTCTCATCTGAAAGCGCATCGGTACCAACAAGAAGGTTGTCGTGCATCCATTTTCCAAACGATTGCCAACTAGCGGCATCACCCTCAACACCTTCGAGTTTAAATTTCTCAAGACCAAATAAGGTATACGGAACCAACTGACTGAATGACGGCGAATACTGCTCAGCCTTTGTCGCAGTCAGGTTTTCAACGCTTAAAGTCAAGCTGTTAGCCGATTTGGTTTCGACAAGTTGATTCGGGGCAAAATTGTAATTTTTGTATTTGAAACCCAGATCTGAAGGATAATTTACCGTGACAATCGATTTCTCAACCGAGCAGAATGGCTCATCAATTGGGAACCATTGCGGAAGAAAAGCCGTATTAGAATCGCTGGTTTCACTTTCATAAACCATTGTAAACGGATATTTTACCGGTGTATAATCAAGGTAGACCATCTTATTATCTGAGATCAGTGAGCCTTGTGATACCGACGTTTCTTTAAAGTCTTTACGGCGAAGTTTTTTGATTTCGACACCGTACGCGTCATAAACCACAGCTCCTATCGAGCGCACGTTTCGGGTTTCATTGGCGTTTAATGCTGACAATCCTTTTTCGTTCAACACTGTTACAGCGCGATAGGTTTTGATTACAACCGTGCTTTTAGACGGGATTTCGATGTCAAGTTTGTTTAAACGGACAACTGCATTTGCATTCTCGGTTAAACCGGCTGGAATTAATGGAAATGCGAACTCAGGTTTCTGCGGAAATACTGCGCATGTGCACAGCAGCAGAAAAGCGGTTAGAAATTTCATAGCGGAAGATTTCGGGCAAAGATATAATTTTAGAAATATTTAACAGTTAAAACCTGTTTTTTGTGTCCATAATTATCGTTACCGGCCCGTCGTTGAGCAAATTAACTTTCATATCCGCACCAAATATGCCTGTTTGAACGGGTTGAGATACTAAACTTTGGACTTCAGAAATGAATTTTTGATAGATTGGAATCGCGATTTCGGGCTTTGCCGCTTTAATGTAACTCGGGCGATTGCCTTTTTTAGTTGATGCCTGAAGAGTGAACTGACTGATAATAAGAATTTGGGCTCCGATATCGAGAAGTGACAGGTTCATCACGCCCTCACTGTCCGGGAATAGCCGCATATTGACAATTTTGGATGAAAGCCAAGAGATATCTTCATCCGAATCCTGGTCTTCGATGCCGATTAACACCAACAATCCGGTTTGGATTTCGCCAACGATTTTATCATCAACCGTTACCGATGCTGAAGCGACTCGCTGGATGACAGCTTTCACGATTTATTCCGATTTTCATCGCTCGCAATGCGGTCGTCGTTGTAAATATCGGTTCTGTAATGTTCTTCGTCGCCTTCAAGAATCTGCAAATAACTTCGGTACCGCGACCATGCGATTTCGTCGTTTTCCAATGCATTTTTGACAGCGCAATGAGGTTCGTCTTTGTGCAGACAATTATTGAATTTACATTGATCCTGCAATTGGAAGAATTCGGGAAAATAACCGCTGACTTCCTCTTTCTCCATGTCAACGATACCAAAACCTTTGATTCCGGGAGTGTCAATGATTTTTGCGTCGAACGACATGTCAAACATTTCGGCAAATGTCGTCGTATGCTGACCTTGTTTGCTTTGTTCCGAGATATGTTTAGTTTTTAAGTTTAGCGACGGTTCGATCGCATTTACCAAGGTCGATTTTCCAACACCTGAATGTCCGGAAAACATCGAGACTTTTTGTGTCATCATTTGCTTGAGTTCTTCAACACCTTTGTTTTGAGTTGATGAAATCCGCATGCACTTATAGCCAATAGTCTGATAAATATGTTGAAGGTAAAGTTGTTCGTCCAACATCGCATCATCAAAAGTGTCGATTTTATTAAAAACCAAAACCGTTTCGATACCGTAAGCTTCGGCGGTCACTAAAAACCGGTCTATAAAACTTGTGGTAGTTGGTGGATTATTGATTGTAATCAGCAGAAAGACCTGGTCGATATTCGAAGCAATGATGTGCATTTGATGCGACAAATTCACCGATTTACGGACGATATAATTCTTGCGGTCATGAATCTTGACGATGGTACCGGTAACAAGATCTGACGTTTTATCGAGTTCATAATCTACGATATCACCCACCGCAATAGGATTGGTGCTTTTAATTCCTTTGATGCGGAACTTCCCCTTGATTCGGCATTCGATGAACTCGCCCGAATCAGCTTTCACGGTATACCAACTTCCGGTAGATTTATAAACTGTACCTGTCATAAAGGCAAAGGTAAAATTTATGGATTACATCGGCGGTAAAATCCATTAAAAAAGCCGGTTAATTACCGGCTTGTAATTAAATTTCATATGGAAAGTTGCGGGAAACTTTGCGCATCATCTTTTCGACAAGATCATCGGTAGATGACATGATACCATCATCCATGGTTTTGAAGAATCGCCACAACAACTCACCGTCTGTTCCATTATTGATTGTCATTGTAAGCGTTCCAGTGCCGGTTTTACCACCTAATCCACCAAACAATACCGCAGATGCGATTGCCGCCCCTTCAGATTTTGTTTGTTCAGTCTCAAATCTACCGCCTATCACAGCGTCAACTCCAAGTACTGTCGCGATTTCTTCAGCTGTGAATTCATTCAATTTATCGCTCATGCCGGCTTTTCGCAACAAAATATTTGTTCTATCAGGATCTTGAAAAGTCACCGAATATTTATTGGCTTTTCGAAGCAAAAAAGTGTACATGCTCGACTGAATCGAAGTTGACATTTTATTTTCCTGCTCGCGATTAGCATCAGCGCTAAAATTCTTAGGTTGCTTTTTGTAAGTAATTGCAACCGTGTACGGTAAAATTGCTACCGTTTTATGTGTTGCTTTAATTGTATTTAACTGCGGGTGTGAAAACACTTGCTTTTGAGCGATCGTTGCGCCCGTTGATAATAACAGCGCGATAAAAAGTGTTTTTACAAAGATTGATTTCAGGTAAATTCCAGTCATAAAATATTGGTTTTGTTCAGGGTGTGATATTACGACAAAAAAATTACAACCATTCTAATTTTTTTCTACTTTTTTTCATTCATTACTTTCTCCTGATGAACGATACTTTCCTGATGCACAGCACGGAAAAACCTCAAAATAAAATCTTCGCTGAGATCTTTGTCGCGGCCTTCAGCGTGCATTTTTGCGAGAATTTCGGTCCACCGATGCTTTTGCAAAACCGCCACATTCTTCTCGCGCTTTAATTCGCCGATCTCTTCTGAAATCATCATTCTCCGGCCAAGAAGCTCGATCAGTTTGCTATCGGTATAATCGATTTTAGCGCGAAGTTTCGCCATCTCGAAATTATAAGCGTCTTCTTCAACTGTGGTCTGCCGAATTTTTAGTTCCGATAGGATTTCCTGTAACCTTTGAGGTGTCACTTGCTGTGCGGCATCGCTCCAGGCGAGATCGGGTTCGATATGAGTTTCAATCATTAAGCCGTCATAATTCAGATCCATGGCTTGCTGGGAAACTTCAAGGATCAGATCACGCCGACCTGTAATATGTGATGGGTCGCCAATTAAAGGCAGGTGCGGAAGTTTGCTTTGAAGTTCGATTGCGAGTTGCCATTCGGGAATGTTGCGGTATTTTGTTTTTTCATAGGTTGAAAAACCACGGTGAATTGCACCGAGTTTCCGGATACCCGCATTGTACAAGCGCTCAATTCCGCCGATCCAAAGTGCAAGATCGGGGTTTACCGGATTTTTGACCAATACGATTTTGTCGGTTCCCTGAAGCGCATCAGCTATTTCCTGAACTGCAAAAGGATTGACGGTGGTTCTGGCACCAATCCATAAGACATCAATATCGTGTTCGATGGCTAATTTTACGTGTGTAACATTGGCAACTTCAACCGCCATCATCATTCCGGTTTCGGCCTTTGCTTTCTGGAGCCATTTCAAACCAATGGCACCAACGCCTTCAAATCCGCCCGGTCGCGTTCGTGGTTTCCATATTCCGGCGCGAAATATTTTCACATCCGAGTCGGCCAGTTGACGTGCAATTGCCAAAACCTGATCTTCTGTTTCGGCGCTACACGGTCCGGCGATAAACAACGGTGAGGGAAAATTGTATTCGTTCAACCACGCTCTCAGCGATTTGTCATCTTCCATTTTTGGATCTTTTGAAGCGATGAAGATACGTTTTCGCGTTGTGATATACAATAACCAGGCGTTTCAGTTGTTATTTATCGGGTTACCGCAAAACAAATTAATTACATTTGTCATAAATCTAGAATATGTCGATCGAAGTTAGCAATATCAGCAAGAGTTACGGAACTCAGAAAGCACTTGACCATGTCAGTTTTTCAATAAAAAAAGGAGAAATTGTCGGTTTCTTAGGACCAAATGGTGCCGGAAAGTCAACTTTAATGAAAATTCTGACCACGTATATCACTCCGGATAGCGGCTCGGCGGCAGTAAATGATTATAACGTACTGACAAACCAAAAATCAGTTCAGAAATCCGTTGGGTATTTGCCCGAGCACAATCCGCTTTATCTTGATTTATACGTTCGCGAATATCTGGAATTCAACGCCGGAGTTTACAAAGTTGCAAAATCGCGAATTGACGAAGTAATCTCCCTCACTGGATTAACGCCTGAAAGCCATAAGAAAATCGGGCAATTATCAAAAGGTTACCGTCAGCGTGTGGGATTGGCAACAGCACTTCTGCACAATCCTGAAGTTCTGATATTGGACGAACCAACTACGGGACTTGATCCGAATCAGCTTGTAGATATTCGTCGGCTGATCAGAAACGTTGGCAAAGACAAAACCGTTTTTCTTTCGACCCATATTTTGCAGGAAGTTGAAGCCATCTGCGACCGCGTGATCATCATCGACAAGGGCAAAATTGTAACCGACAAAAAGATTGACAAATTAATTGAAGAAAAGGAACAGGTGATTGAAGTCGAATTCGACAAAGCGCCAAATGAAGCAGCATTTGCGAATCTTCAGAACTTGGTTTCTTTCAAAAACTTAAACGGGAATGTTTGGGAACTGACTTTTGCATCAGAATCCGATATGCGACCGGCGGTGTTCGATTTTGCGACGTCTAACAATCTGAGAACACTTCAAATCAATCAGCGAAATAAAAACCTTGAAGACGTTTTCCGCGAAATGACCAAGTAATTATGGATAGATGACTCGACCGGTGTACAACTGCTCGACATCGATTATTGGCGGAACCGACTTTAAAACAACATTTCCCGTACTATAAATCTTGCCTGACACCGATTGACTCGGTTTAATGACCATATCATTGGTTGACCGCTGAAATATATAAACGTTTTCGGCCGATAAATGCGCACCGTCAAAACGCGCATTACCGTCATAAAAGTTGACGCTACAATCAATTGTTTGACCTGAAATCTGAAAAAAGGCAGACGCATTATCTTCGATGGTCAGCACTTGACAATTCACATTCAAATGAAAGGTGCCCGATGCCGTCTTGTCAAAAAGTGCAGCGTGCAATACAAGATTTGGATAATCCAGAATTCCTTCCGATGACACCGAAAACTGGGAAGCCGAGTAGATTTTTGTCAATTCGGGTGTGGTTACATAAACTTTCGTATTGTTATATCCACGCGACATGTTGCAACCGTTGTCATTTTTGATGTAAAGCTCCGTGCCAACCATTTTTGCCGAAATATCGTCGATCAGATTACTTCCCGAGTGAATAACAACGGTGTGGTGTTCGCCTTTACGGATGACAAGTTCGATGTCTTCACCGATATTGATCATATCAAATTCGCCCACAGCAATTTCCTTTGAAGTCATTTCGCCGGAACGCTGAAAGCAATCGCTGGCTGAATCGCACGAAAACAGTAAAACAAAAGCGACAAGAGGCAGTAGGTTTCTCATGATTATAATTTAATTCCGACGCCAACTTCCATCGCTTCAGCTTTGGCGCCATGGGTTTTTAGACTCAATAGTGCTGACAGGTGATCGGTGACGGCGTATTTCATTCCGACGCGCTGATACAAAGGCCCGAGGTATTTGAACGGCGAGTAAACATAGTACCCTAATTGGGTTTCGGCTGAAAACCGGTTTATGATCAGTTCGTGACCTAAAAAGACCCCGATGCGGCGGAAATCGGTGTTGGCCGAAATATTTTCGTTTGGATAAGCAACCGATTTGAATTTGATGTATTCCCGAAGGTATTCATGCCAAAACAGATCGGTTCCGAGTTGAAGGGCGCTTTTGCGATTCAGTCGTTTTTGAGCGTTGAAGGTCAGTGCAAAAAACGGAAATTGTCCGCTTCCGATAATGTCACTTTCATTTACGCCTGCTCGAAGGGCGAGGTGGTAACTGATTGGAAGTTTTTTGTAATTAATCGTATCCGGCTGAAGCGGAATGTACACAGTTTCCGAATGGGTATCGATTGCGTAATTGAGGCCAAGGTTAAAGGCGAGCGTGTTTGTTGATGTATTGGGCGATTTTAACGTTGCATTCGAGTGATGGAAAAAACTGAGTCCGCCGTGAATGCCGATTCGTTTAAAAATATTTTCTCGGTTGTAGTTTAGCAGGAAATAAGTTGACGGCATCAGATGAGAACCATAGGCGACATTTCGGAAATTTTCGGTTTTGTGATATGGATTTGTATTATAGGCAACGCCCTGTGCGATTCTAAAAACCAGGTTCCGATTCAGAAAGTAGAAATTATAATGTGCGAAGATTCCGTATAGATCGCCGAGTGTTTGGTTGTGGGTTTGCTCGACGTGGAAGGATAATCCGTAATCAGGGTAGTTGAACGCTGACTCCCATTCTTGGTCGCCATAAGTTCTTATGTTGAAACTAAGCAGAAGGCCTTCGGGATGTTCGGTAATTAGGTGCTGAATCGATTTACTATGCGGAAGAATGTTTCCGTAGAAATAAGAAACTTGAACAGCATAGTTCGGATTGCCTTCTGGTTGCGACCAGGCAAATGATGAAAGTAAAACTAAGAAGTAAAGACAGGCGGTTTTGATTGTTGACACGAAGAAACAAATATGATCAAAAGTAGTTTTTTATTGTGAAAGAACGAACTTGAAACGCTGAAGCGCAACTGAAAAGCTTTAAAAATAGCCCCGATGGCAGCGGCATCCTTTTGCTAATCCTGAAAGGTTAGGAAAAGATATAGCGAACAGCGGGACATAAAATGAGTCGGACAACAGACATTTTGCTACAAAAAAAGGCCGCCAAATTGGCAGCCTTTCACTATAAAAAACTATAATTTAGTTTTTGATGAATTTTGAAGTACCTTTTCCTTCTGCAGTTTGGACGGTTACGAAGTAAACTCCTGAAGTAAGATCTCCAGTGTTAACTCGGCTAGTTGAAAGTCCATTAGCATCAATGTTTTTCACAGTACGACCATTGATTTCCGTTACAGTGATGTTGTTGATAACACCAGATTTTGCGTCGATGTTAAGAACGTCGTTTACAGGGTTTGGATACATAGTAAGGTTGTTACGGAAGAAATCTTCAGTACTTAAAGCAGTACCTGTAACTGAAACATCATCAATTTCCATTGTGAACATATCACTTGAATCGTAGTGACGGAATGCGATGTAGACAACAGCTTCACCTGCCAATGCTCCAATATTAAGCGTGCGTGCTGATAACTCATTAAATCCGTCTAATGTGGTTTCAGTCATTGATATGGCTGAAGTCACCATAACCGTAGGATCATTTGACGTACTAACATAAACAGAATACTTTTCAGCATCCCAATCTGCATCACTTGCTTTAACAAACCAGTTTAAGTTAACTGTACTGCCAGCAGGATAATTTGAAAGATCTACCGCCGGTGAGATAATCCAATTGTTCGGCGTAAGAGGACCAAGTACTGAATTCCATGAAGCAGAGCGCAACATCGGTGTACCTACAGGCTCTTCTTCTTCGTCTATGATTTGAACTGCTGCCCAATTTAGACCGTCTCCGTCTGCATCAACCAACGTCCAATCAGTGATATCTTGATCATTAAAATCGTCAGACCAGATAACGGTTTGCGCATTTGTAGCCATAAAGCTTAAGAAAGCAACAGAAAGTAATAATTTTTTCATTTTGTATTAATTTTAGTTTAGATGCTAAAAGTAGTAATAATATTTTAGTGACACCTTATCGAATCTCACATTTATCCACAAAATAGTCAACAATCATTAACTGACCCCAAACTTTATTTTGTAAATCGGGGAGTTTTCATCAACTTTGCAACCGAATTTCAGAGGAAAAATTTGACTGATTGCGACCTCATTAAAAAATGCTAAAGCAGATTCTTCTTCTTTAGCCGCGTCCGCAAATTTTACCCATTACTAATTTAACGACAAATATCTTTATGGCTTATTTATTTACGTCTGAATCTGTTAGCGAAGGACACCCCGATAAAGTTGCCGATCAGATTTCCGATGCATTGATCGATAACTTTCTCGCATTCGACCCGCAATCTAAAGTGGCTTGCGAAACATTGGTCACAACCGGACAAGTGATTCTGGCCGGCGAAGTAAAATCGAGTGTGTATTTAGACGTTCAGCAAATTGCACGCGAGGTGATTCGCAAAATCGGTTATACGAAAAGCGAATACATGTTTGAGGCGAATTCATGTGGCGTCCTGTCGGCAATTCATGAGCAGTCGGGCGACATCAATCAAGGTGTTGAACGGGCAAACCCGGAAGATCAAGGTGCCGGCGATCAGGGAATGATGTTCGGTTACGCCACCAATGAAACCGAGGCGTATATGCCCCTTGCACTCGACCTCTCGCATAAACTTCTTCAAGAGCTTGCCGGTCTTCGACGTGAGAACAACGAAATTACGTACTTAAGACCCGATGCGAAATCGCAAGTCACGCTGGAGTACGACGATTTTAACCGGCCAATCCGAATCGACGCGATCGTGATTTCAACACAACACGACGATTTTGACGAAGAAGACCGCATGTTGGCAAAGATCAAAAATGACCTGATCGCGATATTGATTCCGCGTATCATTCAAAAATACCCAAAATACGCACATTTGTTCAACGACCAAATTAAGTATCACATCAATCCAACCGGGAAGTTTGTCATTGGCGGACCTCACGGCGATACCGGTCTTACGGGACGAAAAATCATCGTCGACACCTATGGCGGAAAAGGTGCGCATGGTGGCGGCGCTTTCTCAGGGAAAGACCCGAGTAAAGTTGACCGAAGCGCTGCATATGCTACGCGCCACATTGCTAAAAACCTTGTTGCAGCCGGAGTTGCTGACGAAATTCTGGTTCAGGTTTCGTATGCGATTGGAGTTGCAAAGCCGATGGGAATTTTCGTTGAGACTTACGGAACTTCAAAAGTGAAATTGACCAACGGCGAAATCGCACGCAAAGTCGAAGAGATTTTCGACATGCGACCTTACTTTATCGAACAAAGATTAAAACTCAGAAACCCGATTTATAGCGAAACCGCAGCATACGGACACATGGGCCGCAAGCCGGAAATCGTAACCAAAAAATTCTGCTCGCCAAACGGCGATGTGAAAACTCTGGAAGTGGAGCTGTTTACTTGGGAAAAACTCGATTTTGTAGATAAGATCAAAGAAGCTTTCGAATTGTAATTTTTGAAATCAACAATAAAAAATGCCGCGGGTCTGTCCTGCGGCTTTTTTATGACCGACTTGTCGTATTTTAGCTTTATGAGGATATTTTTATGGATGCTGGTTTTGATGCCGATGCTGACTTCGGCTCAGCGTAACTTTTCGGCAAATCAAATCGAAACGCTAAAATTGGCGATCGACGAGTTTGTCGGTTACGATCAATACAACAGCGCTTATTTTACCACTAATAATGTTCTGGTGAAATTCAGCTCAAGCGAGCGACTCGAATACCACAATCTGAGTAAAGGCCGGATTTCGCATGTTGACATTAGCAATCCGCTGATGATCGTTGTATTTTACGCCGATTTCAACACCATCGTTTTCTTAGACAATCAGCTGAACCTTATTCGGGAAATCGACTTTAACGCGAATGAGAGTCGTCTTGTCGTTGCCGCAGCCGGACTCGCCGAACAAAATAAACTTTGGATTTACGACAGCGTTTTGCAGCAATTGATGCTGTATGATTATGCCAACAACCGCTTTCGAATGTTGTCAGCGCCGCTTGTAAACGGGATCGAATATTTCGAAACCACCCTTACCTCGTTCAAATGGATCGACCGCGTGGGAGATGTCTTTAGTTGCAATGTCTACGGCGAGATCAAATCTTTTGGCAAAATGCCCGAATATAATCATGTTATGTTCGCCACAGACAACACACTATTTTTTACTAACAACGGAAAATTATTTTTCACCGACCTCGCCAAAAACGAAGTTACAGCAGTTCCGGGTGTTGGTAACTCTGTCTCCAAATTCTATTACAAGGACCAAATTTTAGCTATTTTTACCAACACTGGATTAACCAAATTTCAAATCACTTTACCATAATGCACATAGCAGTAGCAGGAAATATAGGCGCAGGGAAAACCACGCTAACCAGATTATTGGCAAAACATTTTAAATGGGAACCGCATTTCGAAGACGTGGTCGACAACCCATATCTGGACGATTTTTACCATCAAATGGAGCGCTGGTCGTTTAACCTTCAGATTTACTTCCTCAACAGCCGTTTCCGTCAAATATTGCAAATTCGCGAAAGCGGCAAAAACATCATTCAGGATCGTACGATTTATGAAGATGCGCATATTTTCGCACCCAATCTGCACGCAATGGGCCTTATGACTAACCGCGATTTCCAGAATTACAGTTCACTTTTCGAACTTATGGAAACCCTTGTTGCCGCACCCGACTTACTTATCTACCTCCGAAGTTCGATTCCAAATTTGGTGAGCCAAATTCACAAACGCGGCCGCGAATACGAAAACTCGATCTCAATCGATTATTTGAGCCGGCTTAACGAGCGTTACGAAGCCTGGGTTCACACCTATACCAAGGGCAAATTGCTGATTATCGACGTCGACAACATCGATTTTGTCAACAATCCCGAAGACATGAGTTACATTTTCAACAAAGTCAACGCCGAGGTAAACGGGTTGTTTTAGTTTTGGGCGTTCCGGCGGATTGGCGTTAATCTTCCAATTTTAAATTAAGTGGCCGCCGTCAGGCTGTTCGCTATAGTCCTCGCTACCGCTCCGGGCTGCCGCTTCCATCCTTAACGCGAAATAACAGATACAAAAAAAGCTGGCTTGAAAGTTTCAAACCAGCTTTTTCATTTGTACAGATTCCGGGTGATTATTCCACTATGATCTTTTTCACTTCTTTTGTGTTCCCACTTTGAACCGTTACCAGGTAAATTCCGGCTTCCACATTAGACAACTGGATGTTCTCGTTGAATATTCCGCTGTTCTGATAGGTTTTCGAATAAATCTGACGGCCTCTGATATCATTCACATATACTAAAATACTGTCTTGCATTTCCGATGTCAACTGAATGTTGAACGATCCGTTATTCGGGTTCGGATAAATCATAAAGCCCAGCGCATTGGTTTCCTTAACCGACAATGGTTGCGCCGAACAAATGTTCAATCGCCACGAATTCAACGTTCCGCCGTCACCCTGATAACCATCGCGAACGCGTAATGTCCAGGTTCCAAGCGCGCTTTCACCATCAAAAGCCGAAAGAAGATCAACCGGTATCACAGTACCTGAAATCCCCGGATTAACGCCGCAAACTACCGGATTTCCGGCGTCAGAGAACGTTGCGATAATATTTCTGATCGAATCATACGTGCACGGCTCGTTTACCAGTTTCACTTCAGTTCCTGACGGACTGATAAGCGTCATGGTCAAATCGTTGATCCAGGTGTGCGAAATATTCACGAAAATCGACAAATCGCTTATTGTCACATTAGAGGTTACTTCCATCGATGATTCAACAACTACATTCGCCTGAGTTGAGATATTTAATCCAACACCTGTCAATTCGGTTTCGTCGCAAGCAATGACCCCGGTTTGGAAAATACTCGCAGCGCTATAGTTGCCTTCACAAGAAACATTGCGAGGTAATACTCGCCAGTAATACGTTGCGCCTTCATTCAGTTCCGGAACATTGTAGCTATTTCCGCTTACGGTCGCCGAACTGATAATGTTTGCAAAATTTTCATCCGTAGCGACTTGCACATCGTATGATGTTGCGTTCGGATTTGCAGCCCACGTCAGTAATGGCGTTGTTGATTGCGCAGTTGCATTTGGCGCAGGCGTAATCAGGTTCATTTCGTCGAACTGGCTGCTAAAAAGCTCCAGATAAAGCGGAACTGTTTTCGAAACGCCGTTCGAGGTTGCTGTGACCATAATGGTATACAATCCGGGAGTTGCCGCGGCGGTATTTCCGATTGTTAAGGTAGTCGATCCCGTTGAAGACATCGATGACGATGAAAACGTAGCTGTCGATCCTGCAGGATTTCCGGAAACTGAGAACGTCGTATTGGCATTAAAACCACCGATTGTTTCGTATAAAATATTGTACTGAACTTCGGTTTGCTGGCAAGCACTAAGGTTTTGCTCACCTGCGACGCGGCTGAATGACACGGCAAATGTTGCTCCTGGTGCCGAGGTCGCAAAATTCGTATTTGAGATATCGTAGAAAACATGGTCATGACCTTTAACCATAATTCGGTTAGCCGTCGATACGGCGCTTGGCAATGTTACAGTTTCGGAACCATCGTTTGGCACTTTGCTCGCCAGTAGGATTGGGAATGAAAATCCACCATTGTTTGTCATGTAAATATCAACATACTCAGCGTTTACTCCGTTTGCGGTAGTTCCTGCAACATCCCAGGTAACATTATGATTCGATCCGGCAACCAGCGTTGCGTTGGTATTCGGAGAAGTTACTAAAAATGGCCCTGCCACATCGCTTACGGTGACTTTCATCGCATCTGAAGCTGTTTGACCAACGCCAACCACGTTTTCCCGTGCGGTAAGCACAAAGTTGAGTTCGCGTGCCACTGAACTAATTGCCTCGCTTCTGATACCCGCAAATGTCGTTACCAATTGATTGTTCAAAACACGGGCAAGTGGCGGGAAGTATCGTATAGGTTCCGGTACCGGTGCGTATGATCGCCAATTCGGACCACCGACTTTTGTTGGAGATGCCTGACTGTTATTTCCAGTCTGACTTGTTGCGCTGTCATTTTGTTCCCAGGTGTAGCTTAACGGCTGACCCTCTGCATCCAATCCTGAACCAGTCAGAATAAACGGCGTGCTTTTCGGAACGACGTAATCACTTCCGGCGTCTACAGTTGGCGCCGAATTAAGTATCGGTGTTCTAACAGGACAGGTTTTGCCAACCATATTGTCCTGAACTTGTTTGATGCTCGCATAGACAAAATAGTCATCTGAATAGAATTGGATGTTTTGATTCGTGATACCGGCATAGCCCATGATCGTCGAACCCGAACCCGGCTCTACGTTTGTACCTGACCCTTCGGTATTACTTGAAAACGTGTGAGTCGCTCCAAACTGATGCCCTAATTCGTGCGCTACATAATCGATGTCGAAAGTATCGCCCATTGGAACACCATCGCTTGGCGAGGTAATTCCTCTCCCTTTCTGTCCGTTAACGCAAACACAACCAATGCAACCGGCATTTCCGCCGCCACCGCTACCGCCAAATAAATGACCGACATCGTAATTAGACTCGCCAACGACAGCGGTTAACGTATTTTGCAATTGAGAATTCCACTGATTCATATTAGTTGAATACGGATCGGTTTGTGGATTAAGGAAGATCACATTAACGGTAGTCGGTATAATATTCATGTGAATCGAAAAATCTTTTTCAAACACACCATTGACACGTGTCATCGTTGCGTTGAAGGCTGCGAGCACTCCGGTTTGTGTACCACCGAAGAAAGTAGCATACTCGCCGGTGCATGAAAGCGCAATTCTAAAGGTGAGCAGTTCGCCTGCATCCGACTGAATGCTTCTGTTTTGTGGGGCTAATTCATTCGCCAATTCAAGTTCCTCAGTGCTGCACGTAAATGGAAGTCCGCCTTTAACGCGCTCCGAATTAAATACGGCGTAAATTTTTCCATCTTCAGAGTAGCGTTCCATAAATTCGTTTTTGCTACCTGATCTAAAAACCATTGTTTGAATTCCGTTTTGATCCAAACTTAGGCGAATGATCGCGTTTTTATCGTCGATACCTTTACCGGCGTAAGATCTGATCTGCGGAAATTGTTTCTGTAACGACGGATCAAAATTCGACGCTTCAAACATTTCAAAACGCTCGGTAGAACCGCTTACGTTTGGTAGTGTAATAATAACGCCGTTTCTAGCAGAGCTGAATCGCTCCGGCGCATTGGCTAAAATAGTCCTGATCTGATCGAGGTTGGTTTCGAAAAGTTTAAAAGATTCAGGAAAGGTTTCCCGTTGTGCGGTTTTGGAAACCCGGATGTCCTTGCTATTCGGGACAGGAGTCCATCCGCTGTCATTTTGTGCCGAAATTACATTGACGCTAAAGACTGCAATCAATAAGAAAGGTAAAAATTTAAACATGTTGTTTTTAGTTGTGTAGATAAATAAATGAAGCTTGCAATTTAAGAAATAACAAATGTGTTTTAACGTTAAAATTCATAAAATAAAAAAGCCTCCAGTTTTGGAAGCTTTTTTTATAAGTAAGTGGCGACTTAATTTTCTAGAGTTGCCGATTTATTGCTGTTTTTAATAGCTTCAAGTTGCGTGCGAACTTCACTTTCAGTTCCTTCAAGTACTTTAGTATCTACGCGACCATCAGTTTTGATAGTTACGGTAGCTTTTACGTTACCATCGGCATCAGTTACCATTTCAGTAGCGATTTCTTTAGTCGTAGCAGTTTGAGTTGCACCTGTGGTTTCTTGAACTTCTACAACTTCAGTCGCGTCGATTGCGGTTGTTTCAGTAGTTACGTGTCCACCTAAGATTGGTGCGATCACCAAACCGATAAGGCAAGTAAGTTTGATAAGGATGTTCATTGATGGACCAGAAGTATCTTTGAATGGATCTCCAACAGTATCACCGGTAACCGCAGCTTTGTGTGCATCTGAACCTTTGTAAGTCATCTCGCCGTTGATCATTACACCAGCTTCGAAAGATTTTTTAGCATTATCCCAAGCTCCACCTGCATTGTTTTGGAAAACAGCCCAAAGTACACCAGAAACAGTAACACCAGCCATATATCCACCCAACATTTCGGCGATTAGCATATCGTTATCGCTATAAACCAATTTTCCAAGAAGAACGATCGCGATTGGGAAACCGATGGTTAAAATTCCGGGAAGCATCATCTCACGAAGAGCAGCTTTTGTAGAAATATCAACACATTTTGCGTAATCAGGTTTGCCTGTTCCTTCCATGATTCCAGGAATTTCGCGGAACTGACGACGTACTTCATACACCATATCCATTGCCGCTTTACCAACCGAGTTCATCGCAAGTGCAGAGAACACAACCGGAATCATACCACCTACGAAAAGCATTGCCAATACCGGCGCTTTAAAGATGTTGATACCATCGATACCGGTAAAAGTGACATAAGCTGCGAATAACGCTAACGATGTAAGTGCTGCAGAAGCAATTGCAAATCCTTTTCCTGTTGCTGCCGTTGTGTTACCAACCGAATCTAAAATATCTGTTCTTTGACGTACTTCTTTAGGAAGTTCACTCATCTCAGCAATACCACCTGCGTTATCGGCAATTGGTCCAAAAGCATCGATTGCAAGTTGCATAGCGGTAGTTGCCATCATCGCAGAAGCGGCAAGCGCAACTCCGTAGAAACCTGCGAATGCGTAAGAAGCCCAAATCGCAGCTGCAAATAAAAGAACCGTTGGGAAAGTTGAGATCATACCAGTAGCAAGTCCAGCGATCACGTTTGTTCCCGCACCTGTACTTGATTTTTGAACGATCGCCATTACCGGCTTAGTTCCAAGACCTGTATAATATTCAGTAACCGATGAGATAACACCACCAACTACCAATCCGACGATAGTTGCATAGAAAACTCTCATTGATGAAATTTCTTTCACGCCTTCGCCAAAGAACTCCATGCTCATTACTTCAGGAAGCATATAATCTACAAGAACGTAACAAGAGATAGCTGTTAGAATAATAGACACCCAGTTTCCGATGTTTAATGCACCTTGTACTTGTTGTTCTTTTGCGTCATTTGATTTGATTTTTACAAGCATTGTTCCGATAATCGAGAACAAAATACCAAAACCTGCGATTGCCATTGGAAGAAGAATCGGACCGATTCCGTTGAAACCATCAACGATGTTTCCGCCCATATCTTTGATCACATAGTTACCAAGAACCATTGCAGCAAGAACTGTTGCAACATAAGAACCGAATAGATCGGCACCCATTCCGGCAACGTCACCTACGTTATCACCAACGTTATCTGCAATTGTAGCAGGGTTACGCGGATCATCCTCAGGAATACCGGCTTCCACTTTACCAACAAGGTCAGCACCAACGTCGGCAGCTTTTGTATAAATACCACCACCAACACGAGCAAAAAGCGCAATTGATTCCGCTCCAAGAGAGAAACCTGCCAATGTTTCAAGAACAATGGTCATGTCTTCAGTAGTTGTCCATGTTCCGTTCATGAAATATTGGAAGAAGATGATGAAAAATCCAGTCAATCCCAATACGGCAAGTCCGGCAACACCAAGACCCATTACCGTTCCACCGCCGAAAGAAACTTTCAAAGCTTGCGGAAGGCTTGTACGAGCCGCTTGAGTTGTACGAACGTTTGTTTTAGTTGCGATCTTCATCCCCATGTTTCCAGCCAATGCCGAGAAAATAGCTCCGAAAATAAAAGCAACTACAATTAATATATGTGTAGTGGGAACAATTGCCGAAATACCTGCCAATGCAATACTGGCAATAATTACGAAAATAGTCAGTAAGCGGTATTCTGCTTTAAGGAATGCCAAAGCTCCTTCATAAATGAAATCTGAGATTTCCTTCATCTTACCGTCGCCCGCATCTTGCTTTAAAACCCACGACCTTTTGGCCGCCATAAACACCAGCCCTATCACCGCCATTACTATTGGCACATAAATCATCATTGATTCCATAAGTTTTCTATTAGTTCGAAATTTGTCGGCGCAAAATTAACAAAATAGTCACAACATACAACATAACATTTTGAATTATCCGATCCTTAGTTACATATGTATAACTCTACCGCGTTTTTTGAGGTAATAATGCCACAAAAAGAACGACGCTGCCGTACGGTAAGGCCGCCAATTACTTGTAAGTGAAATCATATCGTCTTTGGTTTCTACGCCCCAAAGTTCTTTTAGAGTGACGATTATTCCGATGTCGGCAAGCGGAATCACATCGGGCGATTGAAGGCAGAACATCAAATATACATCGATGGTCCAGTTGCCGATGCCTTTTAATTTGATGAGTTCGGTTCGGATTTGCGCGGCGGTTTTGTACGTAAAAGACTCAAGGTCGATGTCGCCGGACCTAATTGCTGAGGCGAGTCCTTGAATGTAAGCCGACTTCTGCCGACTGACGCCACACGCCCGGAGTTCATCGGGTGAACATTTCAGAATATTTTCGGGAGTGAAATTGCCGACAACTGCCTTCAGCTTATCGAAAGTCGCTTTTGCCGAGTCGAGCGAAACCTGTTGTTCAAAAATTATTTTGCAGAGCGATTCGAATCCTTCGGGTCTTTTGGGGATATTCGGCGTACCATAAAGAGCGATGATTCCACCGAACTTCGAATCAAGATCAATGAGATGTTGAAAAGCTTCTTGCATCCTATACATTTTAGCCCTGATCGAAGCGGTTATCCTTTTGCGGGCATTTTTTTGCCGCAAAAGATAGTAGCGAAGAGCAGGAATAGCTTCAAATAAAACGCCGTTTGACTACCCTTAAATTCCGATTAAAAATAGAACCCGAACGATCCTTTTACCGTAAAACGGTTGCGATCCGGCACATCCAAATAGCTGCCACGCCAACTAAAATCGATGCGGAACACCTTGAAAATATTGGCAATTCCGGCGTGATATTCATAATAAATATCCTCGGGCGCCTTGTAAACCAACCCCGAGGCATTGATTGCTTTATTCTTGTCTGACACGGTTCCGTAAACGCCGCGAACGCCAACAACCTCGCGCCAATTCAGCTTTCGCAGTAGCGGAATTCGGGCGAAAAGTTTCCCCTGGAAATTGTGATTCCACTGAAATGTCGCGTATTCATCGGCCACGAACTCGTAGTAATCGAGGTTGCTAAAAGTGTTTTCGATGGTGAAATACGTCTGGTTTCCTGGAATAACGCTGATCAGGCCAAGTGGCACTTCGCCAAACGTTTTACCGAGCTCCATGATCAGATTCGACCGGCCGATCGGACCGATAACGATTGGTTGTTTGTAGTAAAGCTGGAGTCTTTGATAGGTAAAATCAGAATTGAACAATCCTTTTGTACCTGAGCTGTAATTGACCAAAATTCGGGTAAACGGCGTGTCGGCAACATCTCTTTCAACTGCAAAACCGATGGTTCGGCGTCCCGGCGTATAATCGAGTTGGATGCTGGTTTCGGCTTGTTTGACCTCGCTTTCGATGATGCCAATCGGATTGATCTCAGATGGTTTTTCTTTATAATAATCGAGGCTAAAAGTTGGCGATGCCGATTCGAGCGTTCGATAGGAAATTCCGGTTTGGATGGTAAAATTCTTGACCGGTTCGATTTCGATTGCAAATGTACTCAGGTTGATATTGGTGAGTTGCGCGTTGTTTCCGCTTGCAAACACGGATGACGAGGCGAAACTTCGGCCCAAAACATCGCTGGTTGTGGTGAGGCTGGCACCAATTTGCTCGATATCCCTGCGGTTTCCACCCGACAAAATGATCCGGCGTTTGCGATCGATCATGTATTTTCCGGAAAGGCCGTATTTGAATTTGTCGTCTTTAAACCCGTATGCGGTGTAGCCTTCGAGTCGCCAGATATCTTCGGTACCAAAATAAGTTCGGCCACCAACGCGGATTCGCGCGCCTTCCACATCATTATAACCGAAGGTTGAAAAAATAGGCCCGTAATCGAAGTTGCCAAATTGAACATATCCGCTGGCGAGAATCTGGACGTAATTCGTCATCCGCTGAAACTTTTTGACGGTTTTTAAAGTGTCGAGCATGGTGTAAACGCCGCGTTCGTCCTTGCTGAGTTTCTCGAAACGATTGGCCTCCCAATATTCATCGGGTTTGACAAAAACGGATTTGTCGATAAAATTGACTTCTTCCTTATAGAAGTCGCGTGGTTTTTCGCGGTCGAAAGCGTGATTTCGATAGAGGGTTGTTCGTTTGCCATAAACGCCGCGTGAATTATCCTTCTTGTTCAATGCAAAATCGCTCATCATGTGATCGCGCACCAATAGGAAAACCGAGTCGTTGAGAACTTCAAACTCCTGTTCGATATAAACGTCTTTTACCCAGTTGATGTTGGCGCTTCGGGTAACCGCCATATTGATATTTTTGATGGCGAAAGTGGTATCGTTCACCCAGAAATCGCCTTTGAAAGTCAGTTCATTCGGCCGGCGCGGATAGAACAAAATATTGTAACACCATTTGTTATCGATAAAAGAACTGTCGCGCAACACGTAGTTATACACGTCGATTCCGGTTCGTGAAAGCGGACTTGTAAAACTCTTATCAAAGAACGTCACATAATTGTTGTAGATGTCGTAATCGGAGTAAAGGTCTTTAATAAAGGAGAGAATTTGCTGATTCGATTCAAATCCCGAATTCTTATTTGCTTTTAAGACTTCCTTGGTTTTTTTGATTTTATTGTCGCCGTAAACATCCGAAATCGATTCGTTTATGAATATCGGCAAATACGTTTTTCCGGTTACGCTTGAGGTATCGACCTGGTCGAAAATAAATTCCATTCCGCGGAAAATCTTCTTTTTCATGAACGCGCTATCAATGGTGTTCATGTCAAATTCGACTTTCTCGTACTTTTCCATCTGATATTGATCAAACATATTCAGGCCGTTGCTGCGTTTGCGAGCCCAAATTTTGCGGAGAATGTCGATTGCAGGGTTATTTTTTTTGGAAGTTTTACCGGCAAAGATCACCACTTCCTGAAGCGCTTCGGCTTCTTTGAGCACGATTTTCAGCTCGTAGGTCACTTGCTTTGAAAGCGTAATTTCACGCTCTGAATAACCCGAATAGGTGACAATGAGCGATTGATGATTGTTTGGCGATTCGATGTAAAAACGCCCGTCTTCGTTGGTTACAATACCTTCATTGGAGCCTTTAAACTGAACATTGGCAAACGGTATCGGCAAATTTTTAGCATCTACAACCACCCCGCTGACTTTAGTTTGCGCGAGGGAAACAGTTATTGCGAAAAAGAACCAAAGCGTAAAAAGCAGATTTTGTCTCATAATCATGTACCAATGCAGCAATTAATCAATGTAGCAATCCACAACTTTATACTAAAAAACCGCAACCAGGTTTGAATCGTGGTTGCGGCATTAGTAATTGTTCAATTGCTACATTGATACATTATTAATTTTTTTTATACGCCACTTTCTTCACTGCCTTAATCACATCTTGTGCGTTTGGCAACCATTCTTTTAAAAGAACCGGCGAATAAGGCGCAGGCGTATCGGCGGTCGTGATTCGTTGGATTGGCGCATCAAGGAAATCGAATGCTCGTTCTTGGACGATATAGGTGATTTCTGAAGCCACACTTGCAAACGGCCAGGCTTCTTCAAGAACCACCAATCGGTTGGTTTTCTTTACGGATTTGATGATCGCATCGTAATCCATCGGACGAACCGTTCTCAAATCGATGATCTCGCATGAAATGCCTTCTTTGGCAAGTTCGTCTGCCGCGATGTACGCTTCTTTAATGATTTTTCCGAAAGATACGATTGTCACGTCAGTGCCTTCGCGTTTGATATCGGCCACGCCAAGTGGAATGGTGTATTCTTCTTCAGGAACTTCCATTTTATCGCCGTACATCTGCTCAGATTCCATGAAAATCACGGGATCATTATCGCGGATAGCTGATTTCAAAAGCCCTTTCGCATCGTATGGATTCGAAGGAACAACAACTTTAAGACCCGGCGTATTTGCAAACCAGTTCTCAAAAGCTTGCGAGTGTGTAGCGCCAAGCTGGCCGGCTGATGCGGTCGGACCGCGGAAAACCATCGGCATCGGGAATTGACCACCCGACATCTGACGCATTTTCGCCGCGTTGTTTATGATTTGGTCGATACCGACCAATGAAAAGTTGAAGGTCATATATTCAACGATAGGACGACAGCCATTCATAGCCGATCCCACCGCAATTCCGGCAAAACCAAGTTCTGCAATTGGGGTATCAATCACTCGTTTCGGGCCAAATTCATCCAGCATGCCTTTAGAAGCTTTGTAGGCACCATTGTATTCGGCAACTTCCTCGCCCATTAGGTAAACCGATTCATCGCGACGCATTTCTTCGCTCATCGCTTCGGCAATCGCTTCCCTGAATTGTATCGTTCTCATAGTAAAGTCTGAATTTTGAAAGGCAAAAATAAATATTTAAAACCACTTTCTCGCATAATTGGGAAGTCGATTTTAAAAGTGCTTAAAAGGTACGATTTCAGGAGCTATTCCGGCTGTCCGCTATATCTGCCCATTGCTCGAATTTGCAACAAACTTTGCATGTTCAAAGCAATGGCAGGATGCCGCTTCCATCCGGGCTAGACCGCCGGGAATTGATGCACCCGAATTGATTTTAATCAAAGTCCGACCAAAAAAACCAGCGTTACCTTTCGTATTTCGGCAATAACATGTCGGATGTGCTCATGTATTCAAACGGATTTTTGTCGCTCCAACCCACGTAATTAAGCATCACCTTGTTTTTGCTGTTCACATAGAATCTAAACTCAAACAACAACACACTTTCTTCAAAGTAACCTATATAGGTATTGCGGAAATACCGGTCGCTACCAAACAAAAACCCTTGCTCGATCATGTCATAGCCGTCAAAAATTCCGTACACGCCTTTTGGTGGCCGAAGCGCAATCATTTCAAACTTTGACGCATAGTCATTTCGCGCTTGGATTTTTTTAGTGTCGTCCCAACTGCTTCCCAAACCATCAACAATGTATTCAGAAAGCGCTTTAATTTCGTTCTTCTTCAACAATTCAAAAAATCTCTTGGCAATGGCATCAGCTTGTTTGAGCTCTTCCATTTTGGGCGTTTTTTTCGCCATCGAAGCCTGAGCGTCGGCATTTAAGCAAATAAACAGCGTCAGAACCACGCTTAATAAGATGGTACTCTTCATAAAATCAAAGTTAAATTTGTAGATATCGCAATACTACACATTTTTCGCGAGGATGCGCATCATCCAACGAAATCGATGTAAATCAAAAAATTATTATGCACGCATACTACATTTTTAATTTGAAATCACTATTTTCGTAACCGAAATTTCATAAACTCAAAAAATGAAAATACTAGTCTGCATCAGCCATGTGCCTGATACTACTTCAAAAATCAATTTTTCTAACAGCGACGCCGAGTTTGATACGAACGGAGTTCAATTTGTGATCAACCCGAACGACGAATTTGGCTTGACCCGCGCAATCATGTTCCAGGAGCAACAAGGCGCAACGGTTACCGTTGTAAATGTTGGCCAGCCGGATACCGAAGCTACACTTAGAAAAGCTCTTGCCATCGGCGCTAACGAAGCAATTCGCGTAAATACAGTTCCAATCGACGGTTTTTATGTTGCAAATCAACTAGCAGAAGTCGTTAAAAACGGCAACTACGATTTGATTATCGCTGGTAAAGAATCTTTGGATTACAATGGCGGAATGGTTCCGGGAATGCTTTCGGCAATCTTGGGTTACAATTTCGTAAATTCATGCATCGGACTTACCATCGACGGAAATACGGCAAAAGTTGTACGTGAAATCGACGGTGGAAAAGAAACTGTCAGCACGTCGCTTCCACTTATTGTTGGTGGACAAAAAGGACTTGTCGAAGAAAAAGATCTTCGCATCCCGAACATGCGTGGAATCATGACAGCTCGTACTAAAGCGTTGACGATACTTGAACCGGTGTCTGGGGAGGCAAGCACCAAAACGGTTAAATTCGAAAAACCTGCTCCAAAATCGGCTGTGAAAATGATCAGTCCGGATAACCTGGATGAATTGGTGAGCCTTTTACATAACGAAGCAAAAGTTATCTAATAACCGATTGGGCCCGCGTTAGGGTTTGCGATGCCAGTTCGCTGCGCTCGTGTTTAGCAAGGTGCCGCGCACCGCGAATAGCCCGGCCTCAGGAAACGCCCACAAAATCCGAAACCGGAGAGTGAATCTAAAACATTAAAAAAAGTAAGAAAATGTCTATATTAATATATGCAGAATCGGCCGAAGGAAAGTTCAAAAAAGTGGCTTTCGAACTTGCTTCATACGGTAAAAAAGTTGCTGAAAGCCTTGGTACCACTGTAACTGCGGTAACAATTAACGCCGGTGACGTATCTGAACTTTCAAAATACGGAGTTGACAAAGTGCTAAAAGTTAGCAACGATCAACTAAAGAATTTTTCGGCAAAAGCCTATGCCGATGTAATTAAACAAGCTGCGCAGAAAGAGTCTGTAAAAGTAGTTTTGTTGTCTTCTACCACCGACAGCCTTTACCTGGCTCCACTTGTGGCAGTTTCGCTAAATGCGGGATACGCGTCGAATGTAGTTGGATTGCCGGTGAGCACTTCGCCATTTCAGGTGAAACGTCACGCGTTCTCGAACAAAGCTTTTGCGATTTCTGAAATCACAACCGAAGTAAAAGTTCTTGGACTGGCTAAAAACTCATATGGAATTTCTGAATCTCAGTCGGCGTTGACCGAAGAAGATTTTTCGCCTTCAATTGGTGAAAATGATTTTGGCGTTAAAACTGAATCTGTAGATAAAACGGCCGGAAAAGTAACCATCGCTGATGCTGACGTTGTAGTCTCTGGCGGTCGTGGATTGAAAGGTCCGGAAAACTGGCATTTGATTGAAGATCTTGCTTCGGCATTTGGCGCGGCAACAGCTTGTTCAAAACCGGTTTCCGATCTTGGCTGGCGACCTCACACGGAGCACGTTGGACAAACCGGAAAACCTGTGGCGGCGAATTTATATGTTGCCGTTGGAATTTCAGGTGCGATCCAGCATATTGCCGGAATCAACTCGTCTAAAGTTAAACTTGTAATCAATGCCGATGCTGATGCTCCTTTCTTTAAAGTGGCTGATTACGGTGTTGTTGGCGATGCCTTTGAGATCCTTCCTAAACTGACACAAAAAATCAAGGAATTTAAAGCGCAAAATTCGTAAGAATTTACTTCATACACGTAAAAGGCTGTTTAGGTTTGGTAGCGATATCGACTGGAATAGCCTTTTTTATTAGAATTAAAATTCGGTAATTTGCAACTAGATTTGTTACAGTATGAGCTTAGTAAAATTGACGATAAAGGGAATTTCGTACAGCCAAACGCAAAATGGCGCGTATGCTCTGATCCTGAATGAAGTTGACGGTGATAGAAAGCTGCCGATTGTGATTGGTGCCTTTGAGGCTCAGTCGATTGCGATTGCGCTTGAGAAAGAAATCAGGCCTCCTCGCCCGCTGACCCACGATTTGTTTAAGAACTTTGCAGACCGTTTTGACATCATCGTAAAGCAGGTCATCATACACAAGCTGGTTGACGGTGTTTTTTATTCGAGTATTATCTGCGAACGCGATAAAATTGAGGAAATCATCGACGCCCGAACCTCGGATGCGATTGCGCTTGCCTTGCGATTCAGCGCACCGATTTTTACTTACAAGAACATTCTGGATAAAGCCGGAATTTACCTGAAAACCAATCCAAACGAAGGCGATCGCCACGAAACTGACGATGTTTTATCGACACCGGAAACTTTCGGCATGGAAGAAAGCAATACCTCGGGGAACACTTATGCCAAACTCAGCCTGTCTGAACTCCACGACCTTCTTCAAGGCGCGGTGAGCGAAGAAGATTATGAAAAAGCGGCGAAGATCAGAGATGAGATTTCGAAGCGGGAGTAGAATTTTGGTGTTGGGTTTTGGGTGCTAGCAGTTGCAGATAACTCAATCTTTAAAATTCAATAAAGTTGCCGAATTACACAGTATGAGAAACTTTAGGGAACTCGAGGCAAAAGAGGCTTAATTCATTTTTAAAATATGTCTCAACGCAATAAACCTCAAGCCTAACTTAATACTCATGACCTAAAAACTAAAACTCAAAATGATCCAATACCACGACCTAATCAAACACGTTCTTTCAAACGGAACTCAGAAAGGCGACCGAACCGGAACCGGAACCATCAGCGTGTTTGGTTACCAGATGCGATTTGATCTATCTGAAGGTTTCCCGATGGTGACAACTAAAAAACTGCACTTAAAATCGATAGTCCACGAACTTTTGTGGTTTCTGAAAGGCGAAACAAATATTGCGTATCTGAACGAAAATGGCGTAAAAATCTGGGACGAATGGGCAGATGAAAACGGTGACCTCGGCCCTGTCTACGGACATCAGTGGCGCAATTGGAACAGCGAAGAAATCGATCAGATTACAGAACTCATCGACACACTCAAAACCAATCCGAATAGTCGCAGGATGCTTGTCTCGGCATGGAATCCCTCGGTTTTGCCCGATACGTCGAAGTCATTTGCAGAGAATGTCGCAAACGGGAAAGCTGCTTTGCCTCCTTGCCATGCGTTTTTTCAATTTTATGTGACGCCGCCTAAAATCGAAAATGGAAAGCCTAAACTTTCGTGTCAGTTGTATCAACGTAGTGCTGATATTTTTCTTGGTGTTCCTTTCAACATCGCATCATACGCGCTTTTTACGATGATGATCGCGCAGGTTGTCGATATGGAGCCAGGCGATTTCATCCATACCTTTGGCGATGCGCACATCTATAACAATCACCTTGAACAAGTTGAACTTCAGCTTTCGCGTGAACCTAAACCGCTGCCGAAAATGGTGCTTAATCCGAATGTGAAAAATATTTTCGATTTTCAATTTGAGGATTTCACACTCGAAGGCTATGAACCGCACCCACACATCAAGGGAATTGTCGCGGTTTAATTAGAATTGATCAGGGCAACCAATTTAAATATTTATCTTTTAGTTTCGGTAAACAAAATCAATGATCACACTTATAGCGGCCGCCGCCGAAAATAACGCGCTCGGAAAAAACAATGAGATGCTTTGGCATTTGCCCGACGATTTTAAACGTTTTAAGCAAGTGACCACTGGTCATCATATCATTATGGGCCGTAAAACTTTCGAAAGCTTTCCCAAACCACTACCAAATAGAACGCATATTGTTATTTCCCGTCAAGCGGATTATGTAAAAGAAGGTTGCATTGTTGTCAACAGTTTAGAAGAGGCGATACAAATTGCGCCAAAGGATCAGGAAACTTTTGTGATTGGCGGTGGGGAGATTTACGCCTTAGCATTGCCAATTGCCGATAAAATTGATTTGACGCGAGTTCACGCAACGTTTGAAGCTGATGCATTTTTTCCCGATTTCGCCGCCTCAGCCTGGCAGTTGACAACTGAAGAATATCATCCGAAAGACGAAAAACACCAGTACGACTTCACGTTCCAAACATATATTCGGCCGAATCAACAGTGATCGCGCGAAAGCGTTATCTTTACCAAAATAAGTTATGTCAGACAAAATTACGCCATATAAAGACTCACAATCCGGAAAAAAGGAACAGGTTGCAACCATGTTCAACAATATTTCGGGAAATTACGACGGATTAAACCGCGTCATTTCATTTGGCATTGACGTTAAATGGAGAAAAAACGTGTTAAAGATGGTAGCGGCAAAAAATCCGCAGACTGTTCTTGACATCGCCACCGGAACCGCCGATTTAGCCATTATGATGTCGAATACCAATGCCTCAAAAATTATAGGTTTGGACATTTCTGCCGGAATGCTTGACGTTGGCCGACAAAAAGTAAAAGCCAAAAATTTATCTGATAAAATCGAACTTGTTCTTGGCGACTCGGAAGACATTCCTTTTCCCGACAATACTTTCGATGCAATAACAGTTGGCTTTGGTGTCAGAAATTTTGAAAATCTCGAAAAAGGCCTTGCTGAGATTTTGCGCGTGCTGAAACCTAACGGAATTTTCGTCATCCTGGAAACATCTGTTCCCGAAAAATTTCCATTCAAACAAGGTTACCAATTTTACACAAAAAACATATTGCCATTGATCGGCAGAATTTTCTCACGCGATCGTTCTGCGTACGGTTACTTGTCAGAATCGGCAGCCGCATTTCCTTATGGCGAAGCGCTAAACAATATTTTGAGAAAAACAGGGTTTATAGATGTAGCTTGCAAACCGCAAACTCTTGGGGTAGCAACCATTTATTCAGCGTCTAAAAAATAGCATGAGAAGTATTGTCCTATTCATTGTCGTCATTTTTTCAACTTCTGCCAACGCGCAGTTTGGTAAAGATCCATTGATAAACCTTGAAAATTTCGACAAATCCCGCGTCCATTGGGGCTACTTTCTGGGTTTTAACAGCTACACATTTAAGATCGATTCGAAAAGTCCGACCGAAAGCATTCAAGTCGACAAAACTACCGGATTCAACGTGGGTCTTGTCGGAAATTTACGTTTGATGGAATATGTTGACCTGCGTTTTGAACCAGGTCTGTATTATACGCAACGCGATTTGAAATTTCCCGGATTCACAAACGAAATTGATGCTTTGCGCGAAGTTCGGTCAACGTATATACACTTTCCTCTCTTGTTGAAATTTTCGTCACTACGAACCGGAAATGTCAGACCTTACCTGGTAGGCGGAGTCTCATCAACACTCAACTTGTCGAGCAATTCAAAGACAAAAGACGATAATGCCGAGCAGCGTTTCCGCGTTAAACCCTGGACATCAAATTACGAACTCGGATTTGGAGTTGACCTCTATTTCGAATATTTCAAATTTTCGCCGTCAATTCGTGGTGTCTTCGGAATGGGCGATGAAATCATCCGTGATAACGATCCGAACAGTCCGTGGACCGGAAATATCGAGTCGCTAAAAACTCGCGCCGTTTTGATCAATTTTACGTTCCACTAAGATTTTCGTCGGAATTCACTCAATACAATCGCGGTAGCCGTTGCAACATTCAAGCTTTCAGTAGCCTGAAGTTCGCCAAAACGCGGAATCGCAATTCGACGGTTGATGTTTTGTGAGATAATATCAGAAATACCGTTGGCTTCGTTACCAAAGACAATGATTCCGCTTGACGGCAAATCCTGCTGATAAATGTTGTCACCATCCATAAAAGTTCCAAAGATTGGCAAATTTGACTTTGACAAAAGATCGTTGAGATCGACATAACTCAAATCGACTCGCGCCATTGAACCCATGGTTGCCTGAACCACCTTTGGATTGTAAAGATCGGCTGTTTCATTTGAACAAATAATTTGCTTGACGCCAAACCAATCGCAAAGGCGAATGATGGTGCCGAGATTTCCCGGATCGCGGATATCATCGAGCGCGACGATTAATCCATCACCTAGAGCGAACGTTGATGTTGGAATCTCGAAAATTGCAAGCGAGTTATTTGGCGTTGTAAGTGCGCTGATGCGTGCCAGATCAGAAGCTGAAATGGTTGTTTTTTGTGATTGATTCACACCCGGAAAAATGTCATCAGTTTGATAGAGATGGACCAGACGGATTTTCGAATCAAGCAGTTCTGAAATCACTTTTACGCCTTCAGCAATAAACATGTTTTCGATCTGGCGATGCTTTTTTTGATGCAGGCTTCTTATTAGCTTTATTTGGCTTTTACTAACCATAGAAATAACGTACTTTTGATTTATCTATTTACAATCACTTGAGAAACCTGTCCGCAAAAATATCACTATTTATTCTAATAGGAGTACTATTGTCGGCATGTAACACTGTGAAGCGTGTGCCCGAAGGTCGACATTTGCTGACCAAAAACGAAATCATCGTCAACGACGAGCTGGTTTCAGAATCGGTTCTCAACGATCAACTCTATCAAAAACCGAATTCATCGCTGCTCGGTTACAAACTTCGCTTAAATCTTTACAACCTCGCTAAAGCAAATCCGGATTCGTCGTATCGCGCGCGTTTTGCAAATAAACCCGGAAAGTACGAACGCATGTCGAAACTGCTATCAAAGAAGCAAGTCGACCGTTTGGGAAAATCGTTTTGGTTTGCCGGAATTCACAATTTCCTTAAAAAATCGGGCGAACCGCCGGTAATTATCGATCTTCAAAGTGCGAGAAAATCGGTAAGCCGACTCCGCGCACATTATTTCAATAGTGGTTATTTTAACGCTGAAGCTGATTTTACAGTCGACACAACATCACAAAAAAAAGCGCATATCACCTATAAAGTTACAACCGGAAAGGCGTTTTTCCTCGACTCGATTACCGCTACTATTACGTCGCCGGTTCTTGATTCACTTCATAAATCCATCAACGATCAAACTGTTTTAAAACGGGGCAATCAGTACAAAACCGCTGATTTCAACGAAGAGAAAAACAGGCTGACCACTAGTTTTCGAAACCGCGGAGTCTATCACTTTCAGCAGAACTTCGTCAAATTTGACATTGATACCGTGGGCACAAATAATAAGGCGAACGTAAATCTGAACATCAGCGACTATGCTTACCGCGAAGGCGATTCGACCCGGACAATGCCATTTAAGATTTTTAAAATCAGTCGCGTTAATATTTTTTCAGCCGGGCCTGAAGACAAAACTTTTAGCATAAAAACCGACAGCATCGAGTACAACAACTTCCATTTATACAGCAACGGGCCGCTTCGATACAAACCAAAAGCGATCACCGACGCAGTTTTTATCAATAAAGGAAGTCTCTTTGCAGATTTTCGAACTACGCTTACATCGCGGTATTTAAGCAATTTGCGCGTTTTCAATTATCCGACAATCCAGTATGAAGTTGACAGTACCGGAAACGGACTCATTGCAAATATTTTCCTGGCGTCCCGACCGAAATACAGCTTTGGAACCGGTATCGATTTTACGCATTCAAACATTCAGGATTTTGGTATTCTAGGAAATATCTCGGTGTCGATCAGAAATGTCTTCAGAGGTGCTGAAACGTTAGAAATCGCCACACGCGGAAATATCGGATCCTCAAAAGAGTTTGCAAATCCTGACGACAATTTCTTTAATGTTTCAGAATATGGCGCCGATGTTAAATTGTCGTTCCCGCGAATTTTCTTTCCTTTTAATGTTGAGAAAATCATCCCCAAGACCACCGTTCCATCGACCGTTATTAGTTTTGGTATCGCAAAGCAACAAAATATTGGCTTGGACAAGGAAAGTTTTACCGGAGCAATGACCTACAACTGGACGCCAAAACGATTTTCCAGCGCGCGATTTGACTTGTTCAACATTCAATATGTCAACAATATTAATGTCGGAAATTATTTTAGGGTTTACAAATCTTCGTATGACGTACTGAACGATTTGGCTGTCGAATACAACGCCAACCCCGACTATTTCAACACCAATCAAACATTGAAAATCGACGAAGGTACCAATGCGTTCATTGACGATGTCATCAACAACAACCTTCCGATATCAAATGAGTCCGATCTTCGAACCATTAGAAGCATCAAAGAGCGAAAAGACCGACTTACTGAAAACAACTTGATTTTTGCGTCTAGTTTCACCTATTCACGAACAACTAAAACCGACCTTCAGGATAACAGTTTCCATGTTTTCAGAGGCAAAATCGAATCGGCCGGAAACACGTTAGCCTTACTTGCCAATATTTCGCGGGCGCTCGAAAATCAGAATGGCCGCAACACGTTTTTAGACGTCGAATATTCCCAATACATTAAAACTGAAGTCGAATTCATCAAACACTTCGACCTTAGCCGACGACAGGTTTTTGCCATCAGGGCATTTGGCGGAATCGCTATTCCTTATGGAAATTCCAACAGCGTACCGTTTTCGCGAAGCTACTTTGCCGGCGGATCAAATGACAACCGCGCCTGGCGATCGTATAGCCTTGGACCCGGAAGCTCAAAAACGATTTTTGATTTTAACGAGGCTAACATGAAAATCGCTTTGAATGCTGAATATCGCTTCAACATTGCGGGCAACTTTAACGGCGCTTTGTTTGTCGATGCTGGAAATATCTGGAACGTTCTCGACAATGAAACCGACGAGAAACTGATATTTGAAGGTGTCAAATCGCTGCAGGAACTCGCCGTCGGATCCGGATTTGGCGTTCGTTACGACTTTAGTTTTTTCGTTGTCCGATTGGATCTCGGATTCAAAACATATAATCCGGCAGATGAAAAACGCGAATGGTTCCGCGATTACAATTTCGGGAATTCGGTCTTAAATGTTGGTATTAATTATCCGTTCTGATATATAATTATTAATTTTGCCTCCCTAACTTAAACAAATCATTATGGCTCACAATATTAAACCCGGAGTTGCAACTGGTGAAGAAGTACAAGAGATTTTCCGTTTTGCCAAAGAGAAAGGTTTTGCCCTTCCGGCGGTAAACGTAACCGGCTCGAGTACGATTAATGGTGTGTTGGAAACTGCTGCTAAACTAAAAGCGCCGGTGATCATTCAGTTTTCGAACGGTGGCGCGGCTTTTAATGCAGGAAAAGGACTTTCTAATGATAATGAAAAAGCAGCAATTGCAGGTGGTATCGCAGGCGCAAAGCACATTCACACTTTGGCTGAAGCTTATGGCGCAACTGTGATTCTACATACAGATCACTGTGCAAAAAAACTACTTCCGTGGTTAGATGGTTTGCTTGACGCCTCTGAAAAGCATTTTGCCGAAACCGGAAAACCGCTTTACAGTTCACATATGATCGATCTTTCAGAAGAACCGATCGAAGAAAACATCGAGATTTGTAAAAAATACCTCGAGAGAATGAGCAAAATGGGAATGACCCTCGAAATCGAACTCGGAATTACCGGCGGCGAGGAAGATGGCGTTGATAACTCAGATGTTGACAGCTCGAAATTATACACACAACCTGAAGAAGTAGCTTACGCCTACGAAGAACTGAAGAAAGTCAGCGACCGCTTTACCATTGCGGCTGCTTTCGGAAATGTTCACGGTGTTTACAAACCGGGAAATGTGAAACTTACACCGAAGATCTTGAAAAATTCGCAGGAATTCGTTCAGGAGAAATTCGCCACCGAAAAAAATCCTATCGATTTCGTATTCCACGGCGGTTCAGGGTCAAGTCTTGAAGAAATCCGCGAGGCAATCAGCTATGGTGTAATCAAAATGAATATCGATACTGATCTTCAATTCGCCTACACTGAAGGAATCCGTGATTACATGGTCAAGAACATCGACTATCTTAAAACTCAAATCGGTAATCCAACCGGCGAAGAGTCACCGAATAAAAAACATTATGATCCGCGAAAATGGGTGCGCGAAGGCGAAATGACTTTCAACAAACGCCTCGAGCAAGCTTTTGCCGACCTAAATAACGTACAAACGCTTTAATCCGTTTCGCAAACGCAGATAACAAATATTATATGGCTTGGTTTAAAAGAACTGCAAAAGGTATTACTACCGCAACCGAAGATAAAAAGGACGTCCCAAAAGGATTATGGTATAAATCTCCGACAGGTAAAATAGTTGATGCCGACGAACTTGCGCAAAACTTATACGTGAGCCCCGAAGATGGTTTTCATGTCAGAATCGGAAGCAAGGAGTATTTTGAGATTTTGTTTGACAACAACGAATTTACCGAACTCGATCCGAACGTCACATCGAAAGATCCGCTGAATTTTGTCGACACAAAGAAATATGCCGACCGACTTAAAGAAGCGATGGACAAAACAAAACTCAAAGATGCCGTTCGAACTGGTGTCGGGAAGTCTAAAGGCAAAGACCTTGTGGTATGTTGTATGGATTTCGCCTTTATCGGCGGATCAATGGGCGCCGTTGTCGGTGAGAAAATTGCACGTGGAATCGACCATGCCATCCAAAACAAAATTCCGTTCATGATGATTTCAAAGTCAGGCGGAGCTCGTATGATGGAAGCTGCTTACTCACTAATGCAACTTGCTAAAACTTCTGCAAAACTGGCTCAACTTGCCGACGCAAAAATTCCGTACATCTCGCTTTGTACCGATCCGACTACCGGTGGAACAACCGCATCATACGCAATGCTGGGTGATATCAACATTTCTGAACCCGGAGCGCTTATCGGTTTTGCCGGACCACGCGTTGTAAAAGACACTACCGGAAAAGATTTGCCAAAAGGTTTCCAAACAGCCGAATTCGTTTTGGAACACGGATTTTTGGATTTTATCACACATCGAAAAGAACTCAAAAACAAAGTGAATTTATATCTGGATTTGATACTGAATCAGCCAGTTCGCTAAAAAGTATTCCCGGTTTAACAGCCGGGATTTTTTTTTACATTCCGGTGCGGATCGCTTCAACCGGATCTAATCTCGAGGCTGAAATCGCAGGCAAGATCCCGGATACAAGTCCGATGGCGGCGGCTAATGTCGTCCCCAGAATCACATTCCCCATTCCGAGTATAAAGTCGAATTCAAGCAAATTGGTAAGTATAACCGTAATAATCCATACCAAAAACAAACCGATCAAACCGCCTATTATCGACAAGATCACAGCCTCAAACAAAAACTGGAACAAGATAAATCGGTTTTTCGCGCCAAGCGATTTCTGAATACCAATCAAATTAGTCCGTTCTTTAACCGATACAAACATGATATTGGCAATTCCAAATCCGCCCACCAAAAGCGAAAATCCACTGATAATCCAGCCAAACATATTCATTTGACCGACAATTCCGTCAATCATATCAGTCAATCCCGATAGTACGTTAATAAAGAAATTATCTTCCTGATCGGCTTTAATTCCGCGTATCATGCGAAGTTTCTGCGCAATTTCAGCCTTAGTCTCGTCGATATTGTCGCCGGGGTTTACAATCACAACCGGCAACATCGTCTTATTGTTATCGCCGTACATCCTTCGCAAAAAATTACTCGGAAAAAATGCTGAAATATCGTTGCTCTCCCCAAACATTCCGGCACCTTGCTTCTGAGTTACCCCGATTACCGTAAAACGTTGTCCGTAAATTCGCACATCTTTGCCGATCGGATCGCTGCCACCAAACAAACTTTTGGCAACTTCAAATCCCAACACCACCACTGCGGCACCCGAATTCGACTCCGGTTCATTAAAAAATCGGCCGGTTTCAAACTCCAATGTCTGAATATCGGTAAACTCATACGTCACCGGAACCACATTCACATCATTCACGGTTTCATTCTCGAATTTAATCGATTGTCTTCCGGCAAAAAGTTGAAAACACAAATTCTCAGCCGAAATCACTGAACGCTTTAACGCCTGAAATTCATCATAAGTAACATCGGGAAATTGCTCCGTCTTCCAACGCGGAAGATTCGACGGGCCAAACGAAACCCGGGTCAAATACATGGTATTCTTATCCAAACTGCTCAAATCCTTCTTGATTTTCCGGTCAAGCGAATCGACAGCCGCCAAAACCGCAATGATCGAAAAAATTCCGATGGTCACACCCAAAAGCGAAAGCAGCGTCCGAAGTTTGTTGTTGCGTAAAGCGTTGACAGCAAAGCCAAAACTTTCGCGAAGAAGGCGTAAATAAAGTAGCATGGATAAACTTTGTTGTAAAATTCAAAAAATTTTCGTCAATAACCTAACACCGCCGCACAACATACCGCAAATTTTTTAGTTGTAATATCTGGCCTTCATGGTCAAAATGAGGATTAGGAGCTTATTCCCGCTATTGGCTTTATCTTTTTTTGCTTTAAAACATCGGTTAAAACACATCTGTTGGCCGCCAAAAAAAGGATGCCGCCGCCATCGGGGCTAGGGCTGATAAACCTGATTCGAAATTCAACAAAAAACCGAGCTTGTTTTTCTTTAGTAAGACTGCAAAACCGCCTGTGGTTGCATCAAAAAAAACTACTTTTGCAAAAACTAACACAACTACTATGACTACTACAAAAAACATTAAATCTGCACTTGTTTCAGTATTTTCAAAAGACGGACTCGAACCAATCATCAAACAATTGCACGATCAAAATGTTACGTTCTACTCGACCGGCGGAACCGAAGAATTTATTAAAAACCTCGGAATTCCGGTCATTCCGGTTGAAGATGTCACTTCGTACCCTTCAATATTAGGCGGCCGCGTTAAAACACTTCATCCAAAAATTTTCGGCGGAATCCTAAACCGACAGGATAACGACCAGGATGCTGAACAAATGAAAGAGTTCGACATTCCGCAAATCGATCTTGTCATTGTAGACCTCTACCCTTTCGAAAATACAGTGGCATCCGGCGCTGCAGAAGAAGACATCATCGAAAAAATCGATATCGGCGGAATCTCATTAATCCGCGCTGCGGCCAAAAACTTCCGCGATACTTTAATCGTCGCATCAGTCGACCAATATGCGCCATTACTCGATCTGCTCAAAGAAAAGAACGGCGAAACATCTATCGAAGATCGCAAAAAATTCGCAACTCACGCTTTCCATATCTCATCACACTACGATTCGGCAATCTTCAATTATTTCAACACCGAAGATTCAAAGTTTAAAATCAGCATCGCCAATGGCCAGGAACTGCGTTATGGAGAAAATCCACACCAAAAAGGATTTTTCTACGGCGATTTTGATGCGATGTTCAAAAAGCTTCACGGCAAAGAACTTTCATACAACAACTTATTAGATGTTGATGCCGCGGTTAATCTGATATTGGAATTTAGAAATGATCAGCCAACATTCGCCATTCTAAAACATAATAATGCGTGCGGACTGGCATCACGACCTACAATTAAGGAAGCGTACTTGGCAGCATTGGCGGGCGATCCGACATCAGCTTTTGGCGGCGTTTTAATTTCAAATGTCGAAATCGACGTCGAAACCGCAACCGAAATCAACAAACTTTTTTGTGAAGTTGTCATCGCGCCCGGATTTCAGGATCAGGCGATCGAAATCTTATCTGAAAAGAAAAACCGAATCTTATTAGTTCAAAATCCGATCGAGCTTCCATCAAAACAAGTAAGAACATGTCTTAACGGATTGCTTGTTCAAGACCGAAACAATGTTACCGATCAGGCATCCGATCTGAAAACCGTAACTAAAGTTGCTCCTTCCGATACTGAAATCAGCGATTTGATCTTCGCCTCTAAAATATGTAAGAACACGAAATCGAACACGATTGTGCTTGCAAAAAACCAAACTTTGATTGCTTCTGGAACGGGTCAAACCTCGCGGGTCGACGCGTTGAAACAGGCAATTGAAAAAGCCAACACGTTTAATTTCGACCTTCAGGGTTCAGTGATGGCGAGCGACGCTTTTTTCCCATTTCCCGACTGTGTTGAGATTGCGAAAAATGCCGGCGTAACAGCTGTAATTCAGCCCGGCGGATCGGTAAAAGACCAATTGAGCATCGACTATTGTGACGAAAATAAAGTTGCGATGGTATTTACCGGAACCCGTCATTTCAAACATTAATTTGTTTAACTTTGTGCGTTAATTTTCCACTAATTTTTAACCCCGCTTAACATATGGGATTTTTTGATTTCATGACCGAGGACATCGCTATCGACCTTGGTACTGCCAACACCCTGATAATCCATAATGATAAAGTCGTAATTGACAGTCCTTCAATCGTTGCCCGCGACCGGGTTTCAGGTAAAATAATTGCCGTCGGTAAGGAGGCAAATATGATGCAGGGAAAGACTCATGAAAACATAAAAACCATCAGACCACTGAAGGACGGTGTTATCGCCGATTTTGATGCGTCTGAAAAAATGATCAACCTTTTTATCAAAAGCATTCCCGCTTTAAAGAAGAGAATGTTTACGCCGGCGCTTCGCATGGTAGTTTGTATTCCGTCGGGAATTACAGAGGTTGAAATGCGTGCGGTAAAAGAATCGTGTGAGCGCGTAAATGGTAAAGAAGTTTATTTGATTCACGAGCCAATGGCTGCTGCAATCGGTATTGGAATCGATATCATGCAGCCAAAAGGTAATATGATCGTCGATATTGGTGGTGGAACTACAGAAATTGCAGTAATCGCGCTTGGCGGTATTGTTTGCGACAAATCGGTTAAAATTGCCGGTGACGTTTTTACAAACGATATCGTTTACTACATGCGAACACAGCACAACCTTTTTGTTGGTGAAAGTACTGCTGAAAAGATCAAAATTTCGATTGGTGCAGCAACTGAAGATCTTGAAACGCCACCAGATGACATGTCTGTTCAAGGACGTGACCTGCTTACAGGTAAACCAAAGCAAGTTGAAGTATCGTTCCGCGAAATCGCAAAAGCATTAGACAAATCGATTCAGCGAATTGAAGACGCGATCATGGAAACGCTTTCGCAAACTCCGCCTGAACTTGCTGCTGACATCTATAATACCGGTATTTATCTTGCCGGCGGTGGATCAATGCTACGAGGACTTGACAAACGTATTTCGCAAAAGACTGATCTACCGGTTTACATTGCCGAGGATCCGCTTCGTGCCGTAGTTCGTGGTACCGGCATGGCGTTGAAAAACATACCAAAATTCCGCAGCATCCTTATTAAATAATTCCAGCTTTTTATACAGCTCCCGGAACCGAAAACTGATTCAGTAAATGCAGCAAATTGTTAATTTCATATATAAAAACAGTAATAAGTTACTGTTTTTGCTGCTTTTAGGCATTTCGTTATTCCTAACGGTGCAATCGCATTCGTATCATCGTAGCAAGGTTGTCAGTTCTGCAAACTTTCTGACCGGCGGCGTTTATGAGAGTCTCAATAATGTTAACGAGTACTTCGATTTAAAAGATCACAACGAGCAACTTGCCGCTGAAAATGCGAAGTTGCGAAGCTTGTTGCTGACCATCGCAGATTCGACCGTCATTCACCGTGCGGATAGCATCAAAGGAGTAAGTCGGACGAATATCATTGTTTCTAAAGTCATTCACAACTCATACAATGTTTTTGAAAACTACCTGACCATCAACAGCGGCACAAACGACGGGGTTCAACCGGATATGGGTGTTGTAAATAGTCAGGGAATCGTCGGAATTGTAGATAAAGTATCCAAAAATTACGCGACCGTCATCAGTGTGCTGAACATCAAATCGCAAATTAACGCTAAAATCAAAAAATCGAATCACTTCGGAACATTGAATTGGAATGGGAAAAGCACCGGATTCGTTCAACTGATTGATGTACCCCGACTAGCCGCTATCCGTAAAGGTGATACCATCGTAACCGGTGGACAATCGATTATCTTTCCTGAAAACATCGGAATCGGAACTATCGATAAGATATACATCGACAGCGAAACCAATTATTATACGATCAATGTAAAGTTGTTCAATGATATGACCAATCTCGGTCATGTTTATATCATTAAGCGAAAAGACCGCGACGAAATCTTAAACCTCGAAAACGCAACAAAAGGTGAATAGTGCTGTAATTGTAAATATCATCCGGTTTATCCTGCTTCTGGCGGCGCAAGTGATTATTTTCAGCAATATGAACTTCGCAGGTTTCATTAGTCCGTTCCCTTATATTTTATTCATCATTCTTTATCCGGTTGATGCAAATAAGTTGGGTTTACTCGGAGCCGCCTTCGCGCTGGGGATTATCATGGATATGTTTTCGAATTCGGGCGGAGTCCACGCAGCATCTTGTTTGGTTCTCGCGTATGTTCGGCCATCGATTTTTAAGTTTTCATTCGGTTTAAGCTACGAATACCAAACAATCCGTATCAACGACGTATTAACGCCGGAGCGGTTTTCGTTTATTCTGATATCGGTAGTGATCCATCATTTTACACTTTTCGTTCTCGAAGTTTTCCGAATCAGCAATATTTGGGATATTTTGCTACGTACGATTTTTAGTACCATATTCACGATCATCCTATCTATTATTGTAATTTACCTATTTAAGCCAAGCAAGAGATGAGAAAGATTTTATTACCCTCGTTGGTGATCATTTCGGCGACACTCCTCGTTTTGCGATTGTTTTATCTTCAAGTGATCGACGATACGCTGAAGCTGAAATCAGACAACAATGCCATCAAGATCAAATACGATTATCCCGAGCGCGGTTATATTTATGATCGCAACGGCAAGCTTTTAGTCGCAAACCAACCGTCATACGACATTATGGTGACGCCTCGCGAACTTAAAAATATCGACACGCTCGAATTTTGCCAACTTCTCAATATTACTAAGGAAGAATATATCCAAAAGGTCGAAAAAGCACGCGTTTATAGTCCGATGCTTCGCTCGGTTTTCCTTCCGCAATTGAACAAACGCGAGTATGCGGCACTTCAGGAAAAGATTCGGAAGTTTCCCGGATTCGAAATTCAGAAACGTTCATTACGGGATTATCAGGTCTCCGTTGGCGCCAATGTTTTCGGGTTTATCACTCAGGTTAACGAAAACATCATCAAAAAAAACCCATACTACATCAGTGGTGACCTTATCGGAAGACAAGGCGTTGAGGAAAGCTATGAGAATATCCTGCGCGGAATCAAAGGCGTAAAATACATTCAAAAAGACAAATTCAACCGCGACATCGGATCATATAAAAATGGTAAGTACGACACCATCGCCGTTCAGGGAGACGACATTAATCTGACTATCGACGTCGTTCTTCAGGAATATGGCGAAAAGCTGATGATGAACAAAAGAGGCGGAATTGTCGCGCTTGAACCTGCTACCGGCGAAATCCTCGCGCTCGTAACTGCACCTTCCTACGATCCGGCAATATTGGTCGGCCGCCAACGCTCACGAAATTATACCAAACTTTATAACGATTCGATCGCGAAACCGCTTTATGACCGCGGACTCCTGGCAGAATATCCACCCGGATCACCGTTTAAAATTTTGACAGGCTTAATCGGACTTCAGGAGGGCGTGATCACTGAGCAAACACCTTTTATGTGTAATCACGGATTTAGCTACGCGCGCGGCCGTTTCATGAAATGTCACGATTCAGGTATTTCAGTGCTTCACAACGGAATGTACAACTCGTGTAACACCTACTTTGCGAGCGTTTACATGAAAACAATCAATAAATATGTGAAACCTGCCGATGGCGTCGACGTTTGGAGCAATCACTTAAAAAGTTTTGGCCTCGGTCAGTTTATGGGTTATGACTTGCCCACAGGACGACGAGGCAACAGACCAACATCAAAAACATATAACCGAATTTATCCAAATGGCGGTTGGCGAAGTACCGCTATCGTATCTAACGGAATTGGTCAGGGAGAGGTACTAATGACGCCCATTCAACTTGCTAACATGATGGCAGCCGTTGCCAACCGCGGACATTACTATACGCCCCACATCATTAAAAAAATCGAAAATCAGCCAATCGACAAAAAGTTCGTCACAAAACACGTAACCTCTATCGACAAACGCCATTTTGAACCTATTATCAACGGTTTATTTGATGTTTATAATTTAGGAACGGCAAAATCGTTGCGCGTTGAAGGCATCGACATTTGTGGCAAAACTGGTACCGCTGAGAATTACGCCAAGATCAATGGCAAGAGGACCAAGCTTCAGGATCACTCAATTTTTGTCGCATTTGCACCAAAGGATAATCCAAAAATTGCCATTGCGGTGTTTGTTGAAAATGGATACTGGGGAGCACGATGGGCCGGTCCGATGGCGAGCTTGATGATCGAAAAATATCTACGCGGAAAGATTTCCCGTACCGACCTCGAAAAGCGTATGTTTGAAGGCAGTTTGCTCGACGAATATGCAAAATATATCAAACCGGATTCGACTTCAATCTCGTTTACACGTGTTCAGGTAAACAGCGACGAAGCAGAAAATTAACTGAATAAATGAAAAATCAAGCGGTAAGCAGCAATATAGACTGGATCAGCATTTTGATTTATTCAGCGTTGGTCATTATGGGTTGGCTGAATATCTACTCATCTTCACTCCCGATCGACACCGACACAACGTTTGATTTCGGCGAGATTTACGGTAAGCAACTGCTTTTTATCATCTTTACGATTCCGCTAATTTTTGTCGTCTTGTCTGTCGATGGCAAGTTTTATGAAAAATACGCCAGCATTATCTTTGCCATCGCTTTGGTGGCGTTAGTCGGACTCTTCTTCTTCGGAAAGACGATTGCCGGCCAGCGCTGTTGGTACGCCATCGGAAGTTTCACGATTCAGCCATCGGAATTCGCAAAAGCCGCAACCGCCCTCGCCCTTGCAAAATATCTCAGCGATGTTCAAGTCAATTTAAAAGATCTGAACCGCCAATTTCAGGCATTGATTATCGTGTTTTTGCCAATTATCCTGATTTTGCCACAACCCGATCCGGGAAGCGCACTGATTTACACCGTATTCATTCTTGTTTTACATCGCGAAGGCCTTCCTACAATTTACGTGTGGAGCGGCTTTATTGCCATCATCTTGTTCGTACTTGCGCTGATTTTAGAACCGTTACTGATCATCGCCATCGCACTTGCCATCGTCGTAATCATCTATTTGCGAAGCCGCATTGCCAACAGGAATATCGTTGCCAGCGCCTTAGTGATGGTGCTTATAAGTGGCTACGTCTTTTCAGTCGATTACGTTTTCGAAAATGTCTTTAAACAACACCACCGCGACCGATTTAACATTCTTCTTGGCAAACAAGTCGATTTGCGCGGCGTTGGCTACAACACCAATCAGTCTGAAATTGCGATTGGCTCAGGTGGCTGGTTTGGAAAAGGATTTTTGGAAGGAACACAAACTAAAGGCGGCTTCGTTCCTGAACAACACACCGATTATATTTTCACAACCGTCGGTGAAGAATGGGGTTTCGTGGGATCATTGGTTGTAATCGCATTATTCGCATGTCTGATCCTACGCGTCATTTACCTGTCGGAGCGTCAAAAAACCAAATTTAGCCGGGTATATGGCTATTGCGTGGCAGGAATATTATTCATCCACTTTTTCGTGAACGTCGCAATGGTAGTCGGCATTTTCCCAACCATTGGCGTTCCTTTGCCCCTATTTTCCTACGGTGGTTCAGGATTGTGGGCGTTCACCATTTTGCTGTTCATCTTCCTGAAAATGGATGCCAACAAAGTAAATGAATGGTAGCGCGGCTTTTTATTAGAAGCTAATCCGGCTGTCCGCTAAATCCTTCCGCAAGCTCCAGGGATATCGCTTCCCATCCGGGCTAAAACACTCGAAACCGTTACCACATAATTCATTTTCGTGAAGTTCGACTGGTTCGCATCCTCTGTTACGGCGGCGTGCGTCTTTTATAGTTTACGGGCAAACTCGGCATCGTCGAATCAGCAAAAAAAAGCCCCGTTTCAAACGGAGCTTCCAAATTATGATTTAACCATTTTGTCTTTTTTCTTCATCGTAACCGAAGCCTTTCCTGTCTTTGGCTGAAGATCATCAAGAATGTTGATGGCTTCCTGAACATAAATATCCTTGCTTAAACTTTCGTGCCAACGATCGCGTTTTTCTTTTAGCAAGTTGTCATTTTTCATGGCTTCAACTTCATGAGGAAGCGAAAGGAAAGTCAGATTATTCTTGTAGTCAACAATAGATTTGTACTTTTTCGCTTTCTCTTCCAAGTTCTTTTGTTCTTGACGGAAATCGTCCAGCTTAAGCGAATAAACCGATTCTTCACTTCGGTCGTTGATCCATTTCGCATTCTCGTCAATCAACTTGAATTCGGGGTTTTGTGCAATTCTCTTTTTGCTGTTTTCAACCGCATATTCAAAGTTTGTTGCACCTTCCCACGGTTTGAAATTCGCCGGATCAATTTTATCCCACGGCATCGCATTATCGATATCGCGCTCGCCCATTTTCACGTATGAATAACGATCCGGCATTGAAATGTCACTTCGCACGCCTTCAAGCTGAGTCGATCCACCATTGATTCTATAAAACTTTTGAGTTGTCGTTTTTAAAGCGCCAAGATCACCGAACTCGCTGTTTCGAATAAATTGATTTAGGTCGATTACGTTTTGCACCGTTCCTTTACCATAGGTTTGTTTACTTCCGATCACAATTCCACGGTGATAATCCTGAATCGCTGCCGCCAGGATTTCAGAAGCCGACGCTGAAAAACTATTCACCATTACCACAAGCGGTCCGTCCCATTGCACTTTGCGATCGCGATCATATAGTACTTCTTTCTTCCTCCCAGCCGATTTTATCTGAACAATCGGGCCTTCTTCGATAAACATTCCGGCAATATCAACCACGGTCTTTAAAGATCCGCCGCCATTATCGCGAACGTCCATCATAATTCCCTGAACACCTTCTTTTTTAAGACGCTCGATCTCGACTGCAACATCTTTGGCAGCGTCCCGGCCGTTTGGATCTTCAAAATTAATGTAGAATTTAGGAAGGTAAATAATTCCGTACTTCATGCCATCTTTTTCAACAACACTTGATTTAGCATAGGTTTCTTCAATTTCAACCTCGTCGCGGATAATCGAAATTACTTTTAGCGTACCATCAGCTTTTTTTACTGAGAGTCTTACTTCGGTTCCTTTTGGACCCTTGATGCGTTTTACAACATCATCAAGACGCATCCCTACAACATCAACAGCTTCCTTATTACCTTGTGCTACTTTTAAAATAACATCACCTGGCTCAAGTTCTTTACCACGCCAAGCCGGACCACCTGAGATCAGTTCGGTGATTTCAGTAAAATCGTTCTTCTTTTGAAGACGTGCACCGATTCCTTCAAGTTTTCCGCTCATCGAAATATCAAAACGATCTTTCTCTTCCGGAGCGAAATAAGTCGTATGCGGGTCAAATCTGCTTGCAATCGCATTGACATAGACTGAAAACCAATCGTTTCTATTGAGGTCATCAATAAAACCAAAATATTCATTCAACGATTTCAATGAACTTTCACGCGTTTCCTTTTCAAGTTCAGTAAACGATTTTTTCTCAATTGCAACCTTCTCCTTCTCTTTAGCTTTATCAACCTTTCGAGCCGCATCCTGAAGTTCGGCCGACGTTTTGGTTACCGCCTTATCCCCGGCAGGTTTGTCTTTGTTCTCCTGAAGATCAAGTTTATCAGCTAGTGAAGAAAGTGTCGATAATTTAATTTGCTTTCTCCAGCGCTCCTGAAGCTCCGCAGTATTTTTCGCGTATGGAAGTTTGTCATAATCCGTATTGGTGGTTTCCGCCACGTTGTAATCGATCGGCTTGTCCAAAACATCCTTGTAATAGTTCTTGCTTTCTTTGATACGCTGCATCAATCTGGTATAGGTAAGGTCGAAAAACGAAAGATCTTTTGTGTTGATCATATCGTCGATCCGAGTTTCATAGGCCGCAAATTCGTCCAAATCAGATTGCAAGAAAAAGCGCTTGGAAGGATCCAGCGCCTGAATGTAGTCTTTGTAGACACCTTTTGAAAACGTATCATCAATAGCCGCCGGATCATAATGACCGCGTTCAATGACAAAAGTTAAGAGTTCTAACAGAACCTTATCTTTCTCCGGATCGTTTTTGTCATTCGGCATAAAGCTGTAAAGACCTATTGCTAAAGCTAAAACGACCAGTATAATTTTATAATTCCTCTTCATAAATATAAGTATAGCATTCATCACTTAGAAAAAAATAAATGTAGAAAAAATTGTGCCATCAAAATTGGGTTTGTGAATTATCTTTTGTTGACACCTGAAGTCAGGGAGGCGTAATTAATTCCGTATTTTTGTCTCAAATGTAGCTATAATATCAAGTGTTTGATGTTAAATTTTGCACAATGAATACAATCCAATTCACAAAATAACTAATTGATTTTGACAGCATCTACGCCAGCAACTCCTGAAAAGAAGCCACTTATACTTGTTACAAACGACGACGGCATTACGGCTCCCGGCGTTCGAAAACTGATTTCGATCATGTCTGAATTGGGAACCGTGGTCGTTGTTGCGCCCGACAAGCCACAGAGTGCGATGGGTCATGCGATCACCATAAACAATACGCTATATCTCAATCAATTATCTCCTGAAAATGCAGAGATAACAGAATATAGTTGCTCGGGAACTCCGGTTGATTGCGTAAAAATGGCCGTCAGCGAAATTCTTCGTGAGAAACCTGATTTATGTGTTTCCGGAATCAATCACGGATCAAATTCGTCGATTAATATTATTTACTCGGGTACGATGAGTGCTGCGGTTGAAGCCGGAATCGAAGGTATTCCCGCAATCGGATTCTCACTGGCCGATTTCGATTGGAACGCCGATTTTGATCAGGCCGAGCCATTTGTCCGAAAGATAGCAACTGAAGTTTTGAAAAACGGTTTGCCCGAAGGCGTTTTGTTAAACGTCAATATTCCAAAACTCAAAAAAGAGGAAATTAAGGGAATAAAGGTCTGCCGGCAAGCCAAAGCTCAATGGGTTGAAAAATTCGATAAGCGACAAAGTCCGGGTGGCCGCAATTATTATTGGTTGACCGGCGAATTTGTCAATCAGGACAAAGGCGAAGACACTGACGAATGGGCTTTGGACAACGGGTTTGTTTCAGTAGTTCCGGTTCAATTCGATTTGACTGCTCATCATGCAATGCAACAATTAAATACGTGGAAACTCAATGAATGACGATATTATTTATGGATTTGCGCTGGCCATCGCGGCAGCATTATTAGGAAGTTACCTCTTTATCATCCTATTTACCGAATATACTTTTTTGGCAGGAATCCAGATTTTAAACACGCACGGCCAACTTGGTAAACTGATTGCACTCGGCGCCATTTTAGACCTGGCGGTGTTTTTGGGGCTTCTTTATTATAAAAAAGATCAAATGGCACGTGGTGTTCTATTTGGCACCATCGTATTAGGCATTTTAACATTCTTCGTTTAATGAAATACTACATCATTGCAGGTGAAGCTTCCGGCGATTTGCACGGCGCTATGTTAATTACCGAACTCAGGAAGCTTGATCCGAATGCGGAAATCCGTTTTTGGGGCGGCGATTTAATGCAGAAAGCAGGAGGCACGCTGGTAAAGCATTACCGCGAATTGGCCTTTATGGGTTTTGCCGAAGTAGTGCTGAATTTAAAAACAATCCTTCGAAACATCGACATCTGCAAAGCTGATATTTCGCAATTCAAACCTGACGCGCTCATCTTTATTGATTACCCGGGATTCAACATGCGAATTGCCAAATGGGCAAAGGTTCAAGGTTATCGGACACATTACTACATATCGCCACAAATTTGGGCATGGAAGGAAAGTCGGATCAAAGCAATTCGTCGCGATGTCGATAAGATGTATGTCATTTTGCCGTTCGAAAAAGAGTTTTACGAGGAAAAACACAAGTTTGATGTAACTTTTGTCGGTCACCCGCTAGTAGATGCGATCAACAATCATCCTGAATTCGACGAGACTGAGTTTCGCAATCGTTATCATTTAGGCCATCAACCAATTATTGCATTATTGCCGGGAAGCCGAAAACAAGAAATTGTCAAAATGTTGTCCATAATGCTTAGCGTTGTCAATGATTTTCCAGATTACAAGTTTGTCATCGCGGGAGCGCCGGGTCAAGACGATTCATTTTATAGTCAGTTTTTGACAAATGATCACGTTGCGTTTATCCCAAATCAAACCTATAGCCTGCTCCGAATTTCGTCAGCGGCACTTGTCACTTCGGGCACGGCTACCTTAGAAACCGCATTGTTTAAAGTTCCGGAAGTTGTTTGTTACAAAGGAAGCTGGGTTTCATACCAGATTGCAAAGCGCATCATCACATTAAAGTATATATCGCTTGTAAATCTGATTATGGACAAGCCAATTGTAACCGAACTAATCCAATCGGATTTTAACACAAAACGGGTTTCTGAGGAGCTGAAAAAATTATTCGAACCTGCCAACCGAAAGCGAATTTTAGCGGACTATAACGAGTTGCAGTTGAATCTTGGAGGAGGTGGAGCCGCAAAGAAAACAGCTGAAGCGATTTTCAGCGACTTCACCAAATGACCTGATTTAGAAAATTTTAACAAGATTTGTTTTTGTAAATATGGGAATTATGGTATGTTTACAAAAAATTATATAAATATCGAGTAACAGGTTTATACTTCAATTCAATCAGAGATCTTTTTGAATTTTATTAATAAACATTAGCCGGCCCCTGCTAACAATAAAAAATAAAATATGCGAAACAAGAATCTTTTTCTCCTTCTTTTCTTATTTGCCTTTGCGTTCACTCAGGCACAAGTTATTACCTCAAAAAAAGAAGCTGTTAAAAAAGGTGTTTATGGAAAATCCTCTGCATCTTCTGATAATGCAATCGCTGCAACAAAAACCACAAAAAAAGCTGGTTATACAAAAGCGACAAAAGCCAAAAAAAATCAAATCAACGACAAGGAAGATAAAGATCTGGTAATAAGTCCGGAAGAAAATTATCTTGCAATGCAGATGATCAACAATGCGATGCAATTCATCGGTGTTAATTATCGCCCGGGTGGAATTTCACTTTCGGGAATGGATTGCTCCGGAATGGTTACCGCGGTATTTAATATTTTCGACATGAAATTGCCAAGAAGTTCTAATCAGATGGCAAAAGTTGGCGCGAAAATCAAAAAAGAAGAAGTAAAAAAAGGCGACCTTGTTTTCTTTAAAACAAATGGTCGTGATACAATAAACCACGTCGGGTTAGTGGTAGAATCAGATGGTGATGAAATCAAATTCATTCACTCGTCAACTTCAAAAGGCGTAATTATTTCGTCGACAAAAGAGCCATACTACAGTAAGTCGTTTGCTCAAGCCAACAGAGTGTTATAAGTTTAAGTTATAGGTTTAACGGTCCGATCTTTCTGAGGTCGGACTTTTTTTTGCGGTTTTACCGTACTTCGATTTTCCGCTGACAAGCTACTTTTATAAAAATGCGTGTCATGAAAGTCTTTGCATTTCCACTCTCGAAGATCACCTTAGCATTTGTTGCGGGTCTAATACTGTCATTGTATTTCCCACTCGCACTCAACTATGCGCTAACACTCACCGTAACTTCCTTTGCGATAGCATTGGTGCTGAATCGGTGGACTAAAACCAGCTTTGGTCAGATTGCATTTTCAATCGCCGTGCTTTTAACCACAATTTCGACGGCATTTGCAGTTCGGAGCCTCAACGACGATCGGCATCACAGCGAGCATTACATCCATCTTTCGCATGACAACGATTCCGCCATTATATTTAATCTACGCGAGAAACTAAGGACCACAAAATCAGGACAGCGTTATATTGCCAACATCGAAAGTATAAATCGGCAAAACGCAACCGGCAAGATTACAGTTACGATTCGAAACGCCGATTCATTGCCACTTAAGATCGGGGACCGACTAATTGCTTACACCAAAATCATAACCAACAGACCGCCGTTAAATCCAGGCCAGTTCGATTATGGAAAATATTTGGCGAACAAAGGTATTTACGGGCAAATATTTATCGATCCAAAAACTTCGAAGAAAATCGGGACCGTTGATAATATGTGGAGTTGGGCTGATAGGTATCGAACGAAAGTCGTCCAAAAACTCGCAGACGAAGGTTTCAACGAAGCGGAATTACACGTCGTTGCAGCGCTTATTTTAGGGCAACAACAGGAAATATCACCTGAGATCATCAAAAACTATCAATTTGCTGGAGCTGTTCATATATTATCGGTTTCAGGCCTGCATATCGGAATGATTGCCTTAATGCTCGGATTTTTGCTGAATCAACTTCCAAACACACCAGGTTCGCGACTTATAAAGGCCATAACGATTATTGCCGTTCTCTGGATCTTCGGACTGATTGCAGGCTTCTCTCCATCGGTCGTTAGATCTGTTACAATGTTCTCATTTCTCACCGTAGGAAATTATCTTCGCCGAAGTACAAACATCTATCACACCTTGCTGGTATCAGCTCTTGTGATTTTATTTGTCGAACCCTCATTTTTAGTTGATGTCGGATTTCAGCTAAGTTACGCCGCGCTATTTTTCATTCTTTGGATGCAACCGATGTTCGACAGTATGTGGTCGCCACAAAACCGACTCGTAAAGTATTTCTGGGACATTTTAACCGTTTCATTTGCTGCTCAAATCGGAACATTACCGTTAAGCATATTTTATTTTCATCAGTTTCCGGGTTTGTTTTTTATCACAAACTTGCTGATCATTCCGTGGTTGAGCATCATTATGAGTATTGGCGTGGCTGTCATAATCCTCGCAGCATTTGGAACTGCAATTCCATTTCTACTTTGGTTATTAGAATGGAGCATTTGGCTACTCAATCAAATTATCGCTTGGATCGCATCGTTTGAGAGTTTCATATTTCAAGACATTCCGTTGGAAATTGGATCGATGTTACTCTTATATACATTGATTGTATCCTTAGCCCTGTTCTGTACCGAAAAGAAGTGTTACAACCTTGCTATTTCGCTCGTGGTGATCGCAACGTTACAGCTGACAAACATATTCAAAACGCAATCAACCCGAAACACCGACGAGTCGCTGATTATGTATTCGCCGCGTTCAAGCTTGATTCTGGACAGACGTGGAAACAACCTGACCGTATTTTCACGGGACAGCGTCAATCTCGATCAGCTTTCATCGTATACGCTTTCAAGTCACCTCACATCGATTAAAGAGAAAAAGCTCTCAAATTTAATTTACGTGCGAAAAAAGATATTAATAATCGACAGCGCTTCAGTGATTTTACCATCGATGAAACCCGATGTCGTACTTCTGACACAATCATCACGAGTGAACCTCGAGCGTTTGATCGATGATTTAAAGCCAGCTGAAATCGTAGCCGACGCGTCAAACTATCGAAGCAGTATTTCCCGATGGGAAGAAACCTGTAGAAAAAAGAAAATCCCTTTTCACTCGATCAGCGAAAAGGGATTCTATAAGATAAAATGACGAAATTACTTTTTCAGAATTCGGTTTGCACCTGTAAGCCAAGCTGAAGGACCACCGGCTACATAACCGGTACTGCCTAATTTCTCTAAGCTTATTTTACTATCGGTTTTGCCGACTCCAACAAACCAAACTGTTGGATAACCACGCACTTGAAACATTTGTTGCAATTCCATGTTTTGCTTCTTGATCTCATCGGATTGCGGAGTTCGACGTGGAAAATCCAGTTCAACCAAAATGACATTTTCCTTTGCCCACGATTCAAATTCTGCTGTTTTCAAAACTTCTTTTTGAAGTCGGATGCACCAACCGCACCAATCAGACCCGGTAAAGAACAACAACATCGGTTTTTGTGTCTTATTCGAAAGATCGACTGCTTTATTAATGTCGGTATGCCACACAACATTCTGAGCGTTAACCGAATAACTTGAAATTACAAGCAAAAGCAATATGAAACTATTTCTCATTCTAAATTAAAATTAGGGTTATCTGACTCCGTGCATGAGTCGTTTCAGCAGTGGATTCAGCGCGATTACCAAAAGCCCTGCCACAACCGGCACAATTGTAAAAATAAGGAAGAAAGTTGAAAGCGAATACTCCTTAGTAATATTCTCGATTTGACCTCCTAAGATAGCCGCCAGTTTACTTCCAATCGCAATTGCGAGATACCACATTCCAAACATAAATGCAATCATTCGGCCCGGAACAAGTTTACTAACGTACGAAAGTCCGACAGGTGATAGACAAAGTTCTCCCAACGTGTGGAAAAGGTATGCCAAAACTAACCAGATCATCGACACTTTCACGCCTGAAGCAATTCCGTGTGATCCAAATGCGAGCAAGCCAAATCCAATCGCCATAATAATCAGACCCATTCCGTATTTTACAGCTGCAGGCGGATTGTACTTACTGTCCCAAAGTTTTGAAACTGTTGATGCAAATGCGATGATAAAGAATGAATTCAGAATACTGAACCACGACACCGTTATCTCAGACGACGTTGCGGTGTATTCCTGATAAAGCATCCAAATTGCAACGCCCCATACGCCGATAAAACAGATTGCAAGCACGATATTCGACATCGGAATTCGATGCCACGTTTGTTTCGCAAGTAAGAATAATACCCAGCTTACAATTAACAAAGGAACAACAGTCAATAAGGTATTTACGACATTAAAAATGGTCAGCGATGAACCGGCAAGACTCCGATCAACATTGTCACGAGCAAAAATCACCAGTGACGACGCACCTTGTTCAAACGACATCCAGAAGAAAATTGTAAAAAACGCGAAGATAATCACCGCGATCATTCGGTGTCTGATCACTAATGTGTATCGCATCATTCGAGTGATTACAAGGTACAGGAACAGAATTAGTGCGACCAAAATCACAAAGCTCTGACCATCGAAACCGAAAGCCTCAAACGGGAATAAATTGACATTTCCGATCTTAGACAATGGATCGTTAAAAGCATATAGCAATCCGATTACCGCCGTAAGGACAATCAGGATTTTATCGGTTATAGTAAATGGATTTCTGCGATCTTCTTCATTAGTTGAAGTTTTTGCAGCAGCTTCATCAGCAAGACGTTTCTCTTTTGAAGGAACTTCGCCCACAGTACCAAAAAGGGGTTTTGCCAACCAGAACTGAAGCGTTCCCAACAACATGAAAACACCGGCCAGACCAAATCCCCAATGCCATCCAACCTTTTCAGCAAGGTATCCGCAAAGCATCATTCCGAAGAACGCACCCGCATTCACACCCATGTAAAAGATCGTGTACGCGCCATCCTTCTTCTCAGGAAACGACTTGTACATTTCAGATAGAATCGAAGTCATATTTGGCTTAAAGAAACCAGTACCGATTACTAACAACCCAAGACCCGCATACAACATAAACGGCGTATCAACAGCCATTGCCGCGTGACCGAGCGTCATGATTATCGATCCGATTACGACCGCCCAACGATAACCGATATACCTGTCAGCGATGATTCCGCCAAAAATCGGTGTAATGTAAAGCAGCATCGCGTAAGTTCCGTAAAGCGCACCTGCGTTTTCAGCAGACCAGCCCCAACCCGGATTATCGTTAATTATTGAAAATGTCAGGAAGTTGATTAATAACACACGCATTCCGTAGAACGAAAAACGCTCCCACATTTCAGTGAAAAATAAGACGAAAAGTCCGGACGGATGCCCTAACACTTTCGAATCGAAAAAATTTTGCTCAACAGCTCCGGCCGTTTGATTCATAAAAATGGAATTATGTTAGAAATAGACGTTTGACTATCGGATACCGTGCATTTTGCGTTTAAGCATCGGATTCATCAGTATTAAAATTAAACCAACCGCAACCGGTAGCGCTGCAATAATAAGGAAGAATGTCGACATTGAATAATTTTCTGCTATTCGGTCGATCATACCGCCGGTCCAACCTGCCAAGAAGTTCGAAATTGCTGACGCCAAGAACCAAAATCCGAATATGAGTCCGAGTAGCTTCTTAGGTGACAATTTAGACACATACGACAATCCGACAGGTGACAAGCACAATTCGCCAAGGGTGTGAAAGAAATATGCAAGGATTAACCACGCCATTGAAACTTTCACAATATTTCCATTGCCGTCATTGATGCCCATACTTCCGTAAGCCAGCACTAAAAACCCAACTCCAACCAGGATAAGTCCCAATGCAAATTTTACCGGTCCGGACGGATTCCAAACCCGCTCCCATAATCTGCTGAAAAGTGAAGCAAGCGTCACAATAAAGAAAGCGTTCAAAATTTGGAACCATGATACCGTTACCTCAGTTTCCAGCGCATTAAATTCACGGTAAATTTTCCAGAATCCAAGAATTGAAATCGAGGCAAACGATACGGCAGTAAAGAAAATCGTAAGCGGATACTCTCTGGCAATCTTTGAAGCCAATCGCCATAAAACAATTGTCACCGCTACGATTGGAACTAATGTCAGTAATGCGTCAACCCATTTAAAAGTGGTTGCAGCCGTTCCTTCAAGGACACGTTGTGTATAATCTTTAGCGAAAATGGTCATCGAACCACCCGCTTGTTCAAAAGCGAAAAAGAAGAAAATACTTGCAATCATCAATACCGAAATCACGAATAATCTGTCCTTCACGACATTTGCCGGAACATCTTCGACTTCATTTTCGACGACTTCTGTAACTGCAACTTCTCTTTTAGGTTGATTTCCGATTACGCCAAATATTTTTTGACCGAAGTAGAATTGCAACATTCCGAAGAACATAAAAACCCCGGCAAGGCCAAATCCGTAATGCCACCCGATTTTCTCACCCAAATATCCGCAAAGAAGTGACCCAAGAAAAGCGCCCGCGTTGATTCCCATGTAAAATATGGTATAACCGGCATCTTTCTTCGGACTGTTATCAGGATATAACTGACCCACCATTGATGAAATATTCGGTTTAAACATTCCGTTTCCAAGAATCATAAATATCAAACCAACATAAAAGAAATATTGGTGAATTCCCTCCAATGCCATGGCAGCATGACCAAGTGTCATCACCAATGCCCCGATAAGAATTGCCTTGCGATAACCTAAAACTTTATCAGCTAGCAACCCTCCCAAAAGCGGAGTTGCATAAACCAAACTAGTGTAAAGTCCGTACAACTGTAATGCCTCGGCACTTGTCCAACCCCAACCTCCTTCGCTGATTGTGCTAACAAGGAAGACGGTAAGTAACGCGCGCATTCCGTAGTAGCTGAAGCGTTCCCACATTTCTGTGAAGAACAAAACAAATAACGCGGCCGGATGTCCGAACACGTGCTGTGGAGATTTCTCTGCGGTAAGATCCATAGGATTGAATTTAAATTAATTAAGGCTTTTGAGATTAAAGGTTCTCAAGTATAAAGTTGGTCATTTTGTTATAGAGGTGAATACGCGTCATTCCGCCGTAAATACCGTGGTTTTTATCAGGATAAATTTCCGAGTCAAACGATTTGTTGGCTTGAATCAGCGCTTCCATCATCAACATCGAATTCTGCACATGAACATTATCATCTGCCGAACCGTGAATCAGCAAATATTTTCCTTTTAGTTTTTGAACATGGTTGATTGGCGAATTATCATCATAACCAGAGGCGTTTTCCTGCGGCGTAGTTAGGTACCGTTCCGTGTAAATCGTATCGTAAAATCTCCAATTGGTTACCGGCGCAACCGCGATTGCCATACTGAAAACGTCGTTTCCTTTCAAAATAGCATTCGACGACATAAATCCGCCGTAACTCCATCCCCAAATTCCAATTCTGGATTTATCGACATACGCATAGTTGCCGATTACTTTGGCAGCGTCAATCTGGTCCTCAACTTCATATTTCCCAAGCTGATTTTGTGTGACTTTTTTAAACTCAGCACCTTTGAAACCGGTTCCTCGTCCGTCAACACAAGCCACAATGTAGCCTTTTTGCGAAAGTGACATAAACCAATAATCATCAGCACCATGCCACGCGTTGTCGACTTGCTGTGAACCCGGACCCGAATACTGATACATTAGAACCGGATATTTTTTATTTGGATCGAAGTTTTTCGGCTTAATCATCCAGGCATTCAGTTCGACACCTTTTTCAGTTTTTAGAACGAAAAATTCCTTTTGCGGAAGATCAAACGCTTTTAATTTTTCCTCAAGCGATTTATTATCCAATATGGTTTGAACAATGGCACCCGATTTTGCATCGTTAAGCGTGTAAATCGGCGCTTGATTCGCATTTGAAAATCTGTTGATGTAATGGGTATAACCCGGACTGAAAGTTGCCTGATGCGTACCGGATCCTGTAGACAAGCGTTTTTTGTTTTTCCCGTTTAGCGATATGCTGTAAATATCCCGATTGATTGAGCCGTTCTCAACAGATTGATAATAAATGGTATTATTCTTCTCCTCAAGACCATAATATGCGGTCACTTCCCACTGGCCTTTTGTGATCTGATTTTTAAGCTTTCCGTTTTTATCATAAAGATAAATGTGGTTAAAACCATCCTTCTCGCTAGTCCAAATAAAGCTGTTATCTTTTAGGAAAGTGAGATTGTCGGTGATGTCAACATACGCTTTATCTTTTTCATTTAGAACAACGGTTGCTTTCGCTGAATTTCCGTCCACGAAGATCAGATCAAGATTATTTTGATGGCGATTTAAAACCTGAACACTTAAAATTTCCGGATTATTGGTCCACTTTAAACGCGGAATATAAAAATCGGTGTAATTCCCAAGCGCTACCTGTTTGGCCGTATTCGATTTGATATCGAAAATATGAAGCGTCACATCAGCGTTTTTGTCGCCTGCTTTCGGATATTTAAATGTTTGAACATCCGGATACAAGCTATTTCCAAAAAGCGACATCGAAAATTGCGGAACGTCTGACTCATCAAACCGAATAAATGCGATCTTCTGGCCATCTTTGCTCCAATCAAAAGCGCGGACAAAACCAAATTCTTCCTCATAAACCCAATCAGTGATTCCATTGATTACTGAGTTCCGAATCCCATCGTTTGTAATCTGGCGAATGGCTTCCGACGCTAAATTGTAAACAAAAAGGTTGTTATTTTGCGCAAATACGATGTTTTTTCCGTCAGGCGAAAATGTCGGTTCCTGAACTTGTTCCAAAACTTTCTTTAGCGTCTTGGCATTGATGTCGTACAGATAATAATCAGCCGTAAACGAATGGCGATAAATCGGATTTCCGTTCGTTGCAATCAACATCTTCGATTCATCGGCATTAAAGGAATAACTTTCAATTGGCGGAAGCGATGGATGTGATTTGGTATCGAGTAATGTTGATACTTTTTTTAGCGTAGAAAATTCGTACAAATCGATAGTTGACGCATTCTCGCCACGGCCGCGGTTAAGCACCGTATATTGGTTTGTGTTTCGCATCGCCTGAAGTTCATCCATTTGGCGAACGCGAAAAGCACCCGTATAAATTTGATCGACTGTGATTTGCTGCTGAGCCGCGACAGATATTGAAAGCAATAAAAATAAAGCGGCTGTAGTTCGAAAAAGTTTGACCATCAATTTTGAGAAATATTGCCCAATTTTAGTGAAAAATTTAGAATTATCGGCAGTTTACTTTGTTAAATCCCGCCCGCCCTCTAAATTCAAAAAAAATAATTTTGTAATTTATGTGGTTAATCGATCAAAACAATTCGAATTGCCCGTTTTTAAACTTCCGAAAAAGTGTTGTATCAAGCTCCGGGAACTCGCGGCCACTAAAGAATTTCCGTCGGGCTAAAGCAATCTGAGAACTGATTTGTTTCGCAAATTCGCCTTCGCCTTTCATCCGGGTTTGCCATCGACTTTCGTTCAAAGTTCCACCGTGGCATTCCTTGATTTGATTCAGAATTTTATTCGCCCGATCCGGCATTGCTTTATGTGCCCAATCCGTGAAAATATCACCAATAGCTCCGTTCAATCGAACAACCGTGTGACCAATCGATAGGGCTCCGGCATCAGCTGCGGCTTTTGCAAGCGGAATCACTTCGTGAGCGTTGATTCCGGGTATAATCGGCGCAAGCATAACGTTGACCGGAATTCCGTTATCGGTCAGTTTTCTAACGGTTTCAAGCCGCTTTTTGATTGTAGCCGTTCGCGGTTCAACAAGTTGTCTGGTTTGTTCTGAGAGCGATGTAATCGAAATACTGACACCAATCAGACGCTCTTTGGCAAGTTCAGTAAGAAGGTCGAGATCGCGAATAATCAATGCGTTTTTGGTGATGATACCCACAGGATGTTTGTAGCGCAAAAATATCTCAAGGCATTTCCGGGTGATGCCATATTTCTTTTCGGCAGGTTGATAGCAATCCGTATTACCCGACATCACAATGGTTGCCGCTTGCCATGATTTGCTGTTCAATTTTTGTTCAAGCAGTTCCGGCGCGTTCTTTTTGATCAAAATCTTCCGTTCAAAATCGAGTCCGGCGCTATAGCCCCAAAACTCGTGACTGTTTCTCGCATAGCAATAAATACAGCCGTGCTCACAGCCTTGATACGCATTCATCGAAAAACTCATTCGCACATCCGGACTTTCGACCTTGTTGACGATTGTTTTTGGAAAAACTTCGAGATGTTGCGTCTTGTTGTTGTCGGGCGAATCGCCTTCAGCTTCGCAGTAATTCAGAAAGTCATCGAGTATTTCGTACTTATCTGATTGGAATTTGTTCGCGGTGTTAATTTGCGCGCCTCTTCCACGTATAAATTCATTCTCCTCCTTCATAATCAGCCCACAAGGTACAACTGAAATCGAACTTTAGAAAATGCAAAATCATAAAATTTAAATGTAAATTATCAGATGCTGCAATTTTAGCGGTCTATTTAGCGGATAGTTTATCTTTGCACCAAACTACGATAATGACCAAAGCTATAACCGGATTTTCGCGTCTGACCAAGGACGAAAAAATCGACTTGATTGCTGGCAAATGCTTCGCTGATAAGACATCGGCAATCGCACTGATCAAGAAATATTGGAATTCAGATCAGCAGCTTCAGCAGCTACACGACGAATTCATCGAAAACACAATAACCAACTTTTATCTGCCGCTTGGCGTTGCACCCAATTTCCTGATCAACGGTCAACATTATATTGTGCCAATGGTCATTGAGGAAAGTTCGGTAGTTGCGGCTGCGGCCAATGCAGCAAAGTTTTGGTCGGAACGCGGCGGGTTCAAAACTGAAGTCATCAGCACTGAGAAAGTCGGACAGGTTCACTTTTTATTTACCGGCGAATTCGAAAAATTGCAAGACTATGTTGCTGAGATCACTCCGAAGTTCCATTCAGCCACTGATGCTATCACGAAGAATATGCGAGCTCGAGGCGGTGGAATTATCGATATTAAATTGATCGACAAAACCAGCACTCTTGCAAACTACTATCAATTGCACGCGACTTTCGAAACTAAAGATTCGATGGGAGCCAATTTCATTAATTCATGTCTTGAAGTTTTCGCGAAGATTTTACGCGATGAAGCCGATTTTGAGGCAGACGAGCTCAATGTTATCATGAGCATTTTGTCGAATTATGTCCCGAATTGCATCGTTAGAGCCGAAGTTCGTTGTCCGATCGCAGAATTAAACGACAAACACATCATCGACCCACAAAAGTTTGCCGAGAATTTTGTCACTGCGGTTAAAATTGCAGAAATTGAGCCGTTTCGAGCCGTGACGCACAATAAAGGAATCATGAACGGAATCGACGCCGTAGTTGTAGCAACCGGTAATGATTTCCGTGCGATTGAAGCCGGAGTTCACGCCTATGCATCAAAATCAGGCGTTTACAGTTCGCTTTCTCACGCCGAAATCAAGGACGGCGAATTCGTGTTTTGGATGGAAATTCCGCTTGCTTTGGGGACCGTTGGCGGACTCACCGCATTGCATCCTCTGGTGAAATTTTCACATGAAATGTTGGGCAAACCTTCAGCACAAAAGTTAATGGAAATCGTTGCAGCCGCCGGACTTGCACAGAATTTCGCGGCACTCCGATCGCTGACCACAACCGGAATCCAGGAAGGCCACATGAAAATGCACCTTAATAATATCATCAATCAATTTGACGCTTCAAAAGAAGAGCGAAAACAGATCCGGAGCCACTTTACATCCAGACCGGTTTCGCATGCGGCCGTAGTCGAATATTTTGAAACCATACGTCAGAAATAATGCAAAATCGGTTTTACAGCAACGGAAAACTTTTATTGACCGGCGAATACGTTGTTCTTGATGGCGCGAAAGCACTGGCATTTCCGACAAAATTCGGACAGGATCTTGTTGTTCAACCGATTGACAAACCTGAAATAATCTGGAACAGTTTCGACGTTGATTCGCGTTCGTGGTTTTCTGATGTTTTTCCGTTTACCGAAATCCGGACAAATAATGCAAGTGCAAATCAGATCCGCGAAACGCTTCTCAACATTTTACATCAAGTATATTTGCTAAACCCCGATTTTCTGAATCGGCAATCCGGATTTTCAGTTTCAACCCATCTGACATTTCCGCGTTTATGGGGTCTTGGAACGTCGTCGACATTGATAAATAACATTGCAACATGGACTGAGGTCGATGCTTTCACATTGCTTGCAAAGACCTTCGGCGGTAGTGGATACGACATCGCTGCAGCGAAATGCAATCATCTGATCGTCTATCAAGTATCTGCAGATAATCAGCTTTACGAGGAAGCAATGTTCAATCAGAAACTGACTTCATCAATGTATTTCGTCTATCTCAATCGCAAACAGAACAGCAGAGCGTCAATTTCGAGCTATCGCAATCAAGCGTCCGAAGTCTCATCTGCGGTAAGCGAAATCAGCGACATAACCATTCAGATTCAAACTGCAACAACCGTTCGCGACCTGCAATTGCTTTTAAACAATCACGAACAGATTTTGAGCGCACTTCTTAAAGTTGACACCATCAAAACACAATTGTTTTCGGACTTTGAGGGTACAATCAAAAGTTTGGGCGGTTGGGGTGGCGACTTCATTCTCGCTATTTCAGACGATGATCCGAGCGATTATTTTCGCAGTCGCGGATATGACACCATCTTAAAATTTTCCGAAATCATTCTATAAAAAAAAAGGCTTCTGAAATCAGAAGCCTTTTTTAAGTAAGTATGTGAATTAATTAAACAGTGCACGATTGTCTTCGATGTCCGCTTTTGCACGTAATGCGCCAACTACCCGGCCAACATCATTCATTCGTTGCTGTTTGATTTGATTTGCATAAGCTGAATGTTCTTTAAGCGCCGGTGCTTTTGTAACCGCTGTAGCGCGAACCACATAAACTCCAGAGTTGCCTTCGATTGGAGCAGACACTTTGTTAGCGCCGGTGCTGATAGCTGTTGCAACAACTTTCGGCTCAGAACCAAGACTTGGCAAGACCGCGTTTGTAATGGTAAGATCCGTCGCTTTTTGAATGGTTACATTGTTAGCTTTCGCCATTGCATCAAGCGAATTTCCGCTAAGTTTACCTTTGATGATCTCAGCTTTCTTCTGATTTTTTAAGATCGGTTCGATTGACGGACGCGCTTCGTCTACCGCCATTAAGCCTTTTTTATTGACTTTCTTCAGAGAAACAATCACATTTCCAAGATTTGCAACTTCGAAACGTTTGATATCGCCAACGCTGGTTGATCTGTCGAATGCCCATCTTACAACCTGACGCTGATTTGCAATCTGACCAAAATTCTCATCCATTGCGTTTAACTTGATGTTTGGAACAACATTTAAGTTGTGTTGTTTAGCTACAGCAGCGAAATCTTTCCCATCGGCTTCCATTTCAAATTTCACAGCTTTGTTGTAAACTTCGTCTGATGTTGTTTCAGAAGGCTGAACTCTTTGTGCAATAGTTGCAAGTTTGATTGCATCTTGTTTATCAGTTACATTGATCACGTGGTAACCGAAATCAGTTTCTACAAGACCAATCGTACCAATTGAATTATTAAATACAAAATCATTGAACGGCTTAACCATTTGCCCTTCGCTGAAGAAACCTAGATCACCACCTTGTTGTGCTGAAGAATCATCTGAATTTGTAAGAGCAAGCATCATGAATCCAGAAGGATTTGCTTTTGCCTGAGCCAATAACGATTCGGCTTTTGCTTTAGCTTCTTCTTTAGTTCTTTGTTCTTTTTTGTTTGGAACCTGAGTTCCTTCGTAGCTGATCAAAATATGGCTGGCTTTTGCTGTTGCGCCACTTTTACGACCAATAACTTTTGAGATGCACAAATAATCACCTCTCATGTACGGCCCATAAACCTGGCCTGAAGCAAGCGAGAACAACTGATCAGCATGTTCAGCCGGAAGATCTTTTTTAGCTACATAAGTCGTATCGTAAGGTATATCTGAATGCTCACCTACGAACGATGCTAAGTTTGTCGTTGTACGGAATCCGGCAACAGTATCATTCTTACCGGTAGCTTCGTTGTAAACAGTTGATCCGTTTATAAGCGAATTTAATCGGTTTTTGATTTCATTCTGATCCGCATCAGACGCTCGTTCTTCAACCAAAACATAGTCAATTACGCGGCTTTCTTCAGCTTTGTATTTGTCTTCGTTTTTACGCATGTAAGCGATGATTTCCTCATCAGTTACTTTTGCGTCGCTATCTTTAATTGATGAATATGGAACAGCTACATAATCAAACGATGCTTTTGTAGTTTCCATTTCATAACGCATCTTACCTTCAAGATCGGTTGTGTAAAGTCCGCCCTTAACAAGTCCGTTATAGATCAAATATTTAGCATTTAGTGCCGCATTTTCCTGACGGCTTTCAAAAGCTTGAGCTTGCGCTGGATTAGCTTTGAAAAATTCTTTCAGTTTTGCAACGTCAAATTTACCGGCTGCATTTAAAAACATGGGATTTTGACCAATGTTCGGATCGCTTTTAAACGTTTCGATGATATGGTCTTCGCCTACGCGGATGCCAAGATCTTCAAATTCTTCGCCTAATAATGCGATCATAATCTCCTGATCCCAAACGCGGTTTGATGCCATAATCGGCGTCATTCCCTGCTGACTTCTTTCGATTTCGCTGACCTTCAATCTGAATTCTTCAAACGACACATCTTTTCCGTTAATGCTCCCGACATCAGTCGACATTTGATTAAAACCACCATTCGATAATAGGTCGCCGATGATGAACGCGAATAAGCAAAATCCGATTACTACGATCAGAAGAAGGGAACGTTGTCTTATTTTAGATAAAACTGCCATTATATGTTTTGTTTTGAATTCAGTTTGCGAAAATACAATTATCTATTTAATAATTGCAATCGCCTTATTTTATTTTAGTTTAAGTGCAAAATTTTCCTATTGATTGGGATTTCGACGTCGCTCTTCAAACTTTTTCGCGAACCTCAATCTGAAGAAAAACATAAAAGTTGCAACGGCTGCCAGAATCAGACTCATCCAGTAATTGCCTTCCCCGCTGTTTAACTTGTCAATACCGTCGTAAAGAAAAAATGCCGCAGCAACCAAATAGATGTAAGGTATAAATTTAATAATGCCCATAGTCGTTTATTTATTCGTCCTGGAGAATGTCTCCGCTAATTTTTTGTGAATTTACTATTTTAAAATCTCTGCTAAAATCGATTCCTTGTCCGTAGCTTACGCCCTTTGGATCTGTGAATTTAAATTTTCGTTCGGTGTAAAACCAATTGTTTTTCTGATCGAAGAATAATTGCTCGGTTTCCATCACCTGCCCGGTTTCGTTGGATATTTTGACATTTCCACGCAAATCAAAAATATCGGTCCCCTTGTATGTAATCGCGTAATCTGATTCTACAAAAGTTCGTTTTGCATCTTTGTCGTAAAAAGTCACATCAATGCCTTTCGGAAATTCGGTAAATGGATATTTGACAGTTGCATAATCGAGCATCTTCGGACTGACAAGCACCGAGGTAATCCGACCTGAATCAGTGTATTTGAGGTTAAAATTGTCAGCTTCACCACTTGGCGTAAATTCAGATAAATTGATCTTTTGAACATCACGCAGGTTGCTTTCGCACGAAAGTGATAAAAATCCGATCGCAATCAGTAAAAATAATATCTTATTCACTAATCGCATATCTATGGAAGTGCTACACTAGCTTTAAACCAACAGTTGTAATTGATAATCTTTCCGGCTTTATTCTCCTGCCTTATTTCATCCGGAGTCGGCGCGTTTCTCAAAAATAATTCTGATTGACGATCAGCGGTTGCTTTCAGATACGGATCTTTTTGACCGGCCATCAATGCTGTTTTCGATGCCAAAATGTAAACTGCTTTTTTCTCGACCGTAGTTTTCCCACAATCTTCCGCAGCGGAATACAATTGTGCAAGCAGTAAATATGCTTTACCGTTATTCGGATTTGCTGCAATTGCTTTTTGCGCAAAATCTAATGCCTGTATTTTATTGCTCCCAACAAGCGCCGTTGCGATGCTTTGATAAATCTTAGATTGCTCGATAGGATCCTTTTGAAGATCGGCTGCGATTTTATAGTATTCGACCGCTTTTGCCCGTTCTCTGGTCTGCGAATATGCCGTTGCGAGATTCATCGCGGATGCCGAACTCTTTTCAAGATTGTACCATTGGTTTGCAACTTTCATAAACATTTTCGACGAAAGACATTGTTGCGTTTTCAGACCGTTCGAAGCTTGTTCCAGCCAATCGACTTGATTTTTATTGGCTTCATAGTTTTTATGATAAAAGACTTCAAGTTTTTCACACGTTGCAATCGGACTCATCAGCGCCGATATTCCGCTTGCGGCCGTTTGGTAATCGCGCGCATTATCAGGATCGGTATGTGAAAGCTGTTCGAGTTTGGTCAACAAAATGTCGTGTTTCTCAAACAAATCGTGCTCAGTAAACCCTTTTTCTTTTGCCGTAAATTTTGCGAAATAAAGATCGAAGTAAAGTGCTATGCCGCCCGCATCGTTGAAGTTTTTGAAATCCCTTTTGAACTCGGAGTCCAAAATTTTAAAAATATCGTTTTCTGAACCTTCCGAAAACCGTTTTAACGCAACAACCTTTTTTAGCTTATTGCCTTTATCGTTACCCGGATGACGGAAATCGTAATTGTCGTAATGGTTTAAAAGTACATCAAGCTGCTTTTGTTTTTCATCTGAATTGGCAGCCGATTCTATTTTGTAGATTAAGACTTTTTCTACGTTATCAAACGCAGCATCGGCTTTCAGCAAACAATCTGCCGACGAGATAACGGCATAAGCTTCATGAAGTTGATTGTTATCGGTCAGGATTTTGAGCTCTTCAACGTGTTCCTTGCAAGATTCTTGCGCGATTGATGCTACTGAGAAAAAGCAAAGCAGCACAAACTGTAAAAAAGTGTGTTTCATAGCCTGAACATTAAGTTATTCGGCGGTTAGTCGTAACGTCTCTTAACAAACCATCGGTCGTTAAAAGATAGTCCGATGCTAAAGTTAGCATATTTTTCTTCAACAAGTCCGGCATCCCGGGTACCACGTTTTCCAAATTCAAATCCGAAATTAATATTCGAAAACGTTCCGGATAACGGTAGTCCGGCACCTAAAGTAAATCCGTAATCATCAATTGATTTATTGTTGATAACAAGTCCGGTTTTCTCGTATTTGAGTCCACCCCGGTAGGTAATTCTTTGAAAATATTTCGCATACGACGCATAGTTCGGAATATAATATCCACCAATTGCATACTTGCTTGCACTTTCGAATGACGCTCCTTCGATATCATCAAAACGGTTTGCCATGGCAGTTCCGTCAGATAGATTTGCTTCAGCTCCAACCATCCACTTTTTAGGCTGGCCGATTCCGGCGCCAAAAGTATACTTGCTTGGAAGTTTCACTTCAGTATCCGGCGCATTTGCAGTTATCTCGTCGTAAACCGAAATCGAAGATAGCACTTTTACAAGTCCGATGCGGCGCTCATTGCTTAGCGAAATCGTTGCTTCCGGGCTATAACTAGCCGCAGCCGAGAAGAGCAATTTGTCATTGATCATCGATTTGTAGGCAAGTCCGGCCGTGAAGGCGATTCCGCTCGCGGCAGATTCGTTCAATTCACGTGTACCGTATTCAACATCGGTCAAATAAATCGATGATGTTTCAATATCGCCAAAAATATAACCGGCTTCAATACCTGCGCTAAATTTTGGAGAAAATTCGTACGAAATTCCTAAAAAAGCCCGGTTCAGTCCACCTGTTCCGGAGTATCGTCTTTCGGTTTCAACCGCATTCTCATCGGTGTTTGTAATTTTATATCCAACGGCGGTGAATGGCATCAAACCAAATCCGGCACCCCATTTCCCCATCGGAAGGCCCACTGCCAAATAATCCAAAGCGGTACGGCGAGCGGTTTCTTTTTGAAAATTATTTTTGAACGTGGTGTTCATCACGGTACCTGCAACACTAAACGTGGTGAGTCGCAAATGCGAGTAAAACGCTGGGTTTTGAAGGTTTAGGTGAATACTATCGGAAAAAATCGCCACGCCACCCATTGCGCGGGTGTCCGTAGTTCCTTTAAAGCGATTTTCGCCTAATCCGTAGTATGAGTATGGTGATGAAGTACTTTCCTGCGAAAAAGATAAGATCGAGAAAAACAAGCAAGCGATAACGCAGAGTCTTTTAATCATTTTTGAATTTATATTGAAAGATATGATTCAGACTTTCAAGTAGAAAATTTGAATTGGCAAATATGGTATATTTTACCCGGTCAGCCAAAAAATCTGTATCACCACCAGTTAAAATTATTATAAAGTTTGAATGTTTCTCAGCGTATTGCGCAATGAAACCGTTGATCTCATGAACCACACCGTTAACCACGCCACTATGAATCGACCCGGCCGTCGAACTGCCAATTGCCGAAGCGGGATCACTTACAGTCAACAACGGCAGCTTTGCCGTAAAATTATGCAACGCATCGTACCGAAGTTTGAGTCCGGGCGAAATCGCGCCACCTAAATAAACATCATTCTGATTGCAAATGTCGTACGTAATGCAGGTTCCGGCATCGATGACGAGTCGGTTTTGCGAAGGATATTTCAAAACAGCACCAGCGGCTAAAACCATGCGATCGATTCCGAGTGTCGCCGGCGTTTCGTACTCGTTTTGGAAAGGAAAGTCCCAATGATGATCGATTTTATGCTGCAAAACGTGATTCGGAAGGTCGAAAAACAACTCATTTGCCACGCTGGATTGAATGACATCGGTGATTTTTGGATATTTTTGAAAAATTTTTTGAAAATATTTTTCAGCATCGGCTTTCTCGAAAACAAAATATTCGATCAGGCTAGTGTTTTCAAACACAGCAGTTTTCACTCTTGAATTTCCAATATCGACCGCAAGAAGCATAAGTTTGTTTAAGAACTGCGAAGGTACGAATTCGATTTTTTTAATAAATGTTTTGCATAAATTAAAAATCCCCCTATATTTGCACCCGCATCAGCAACGGTACCTTAGCTCAGTTGGTAGAGCAATGGACTGAAAATCCATGTGTCCCTGGTTCGATTCCTGGAGGTACCACAAATCCGTAAAACTTGAAAAAGATTTACGGATTTTTTTATGCCTTTTCCTGAAATTTTCCTCGCTAAGTGAAAGGTTTAGAAGCAGAAAACCCGCATTTTCGCTTTGACAATCTCCCGCTGTTTGCTATATCTTTTTCTAACCTTCGGATTAGAAAAAGGATGCCGCGACCATCGGGGCTAGTTTTGCAACGTCTATTTTTCGTTTGAAACCATGTCAGCGGCCACTGAAACATTGATATTTTGTCTTTTTGTCCGGAAACGTCAAAGCGTCCCCTAAACTTTCGGATGATTAAAACGCAAGGTCTGTTTACAACTAACGGCAAGCTTGATTGCGAACTCCGAACCGCAAGAGGGGTTGAAGCGGCATCCTTGGCTGCGAAGCGGACAAGATACAGCGAAAGACCCGGCGCCCGCCACTTTTGGCTTTTGCGGGCGCGTGCCCAAATCATAATTTTTATAAAATCAGGCATTTCCTCACCGAAAATCGCGCTATATTTAATTGAATAAATTAATATGAGGCAGTTCAAAAAGGTTTTTATCGGGTTGGGGATTGTGCTGATTCTCGCGTTGCTGGTCAATTTTGGCCTGAATCTATGGATCAAACATCAACTTCCGCAAATCATTAACGACGAGAATAATTCGCCGCACCAAATTTCGTACAAAGACATCAGCGTGTCGCTTTTTACGCAGAATATTCAGATTTCTGACATCGATATCGTGCCGAAAAATTCGGTTGGAAAAGACACCGTTAAGCGCGGTTTGTACGCCAAAGCCGAACGTATTGAAGTAGTAAGTTTCGGACTAATCGACCTGCTTCGCACCGATAAAATCACAGCCAGAAGCCTTATTATTTCCGATCCCGATATTACGTTATACCGCGAAAAAGACAAGAAAGACAACCAAGATGACAACGGCCGATTAGATAAAATCATTACCGTTTCTGACCTATATATCAATCGCGGGAAAGTGAAAATCATTGAATCGGGCTCAGATCGCGAAGTGCTTGTGGCGAACAACGTCAATTTTAATCTCGAGGGAATTTTGGTCAGTGATCAGACGATCAAACAAGATTTGCCACTTACCTATCGTCAGTATTCACTTACAACCGACAGCATTTATTATCGCGCCGGACAGTATTACGACTTAAAAACCAACAAGATTTCGGTCACCGATCGGCAGGTCGACATTTCAAAGATCAAACTTTTACCGAGATATAGCCGCGCCGGATTTTCGAACGTAATCGACAAAGAGCAAGACTTGTTTGCAGTTGCGGCTGATAGCGCGACGATCAGAAACATGATTTGGGGATTTAAGGACGAGGATTTTTTTTACTCGGCTCAATCGGTCAATTTCTTCGGACTTGACGCAAACATCTACCGTGATAAAACCTTGCCCGACGATCCTAAAAAGAAGAAATTATACAGCGAACAGCTACGTGAAATTGACTTTGACTTAAAGGTTGATACGCTAAGATTCCAAAGGTCTAAACTGGTTTATGAAGAAGCGAAGAACGAATATGGCGCCGGAAAACTGATTTTCAACAATTTTAATTTAACCGCAACATCGCTGAACAGCGGCTACAAGAAAACCAAAGTTCCGAATGTCGACATCAAGATCAACTGCACGTTTATGAATGCCGCAAAATTTGAAACCGAGTGGACTTTCAACGTACTTGACAAATCGGATTCGTTCAATATTAAAGGTCGGATTTATGATTTGCCGCTCGACAACATGTCGGCTTTTACAAAACCGTATCTCAATGCCAAAACCAAGGGCGTGATCGATCGGGTTTATTTTAATTTTTCAGGGAACGACCTCGGCTCGAAAGGCGATTTCGCGATCGAGTACGACGATTTAAAAGTGGAAATTTTCAGAAAGAAAGATCGCAAGAAAAAGAATAAGATTCTAAGCGCCATTGCGAATTTATTCGTTAAAAACGACACCAATGACGAAGTCACCACGGCAGAAGTTGCAGTTGATCGCGATCAGCAAAAATCGTTTTTCAACTTGCTATGGATCAGCATTGCCGACGGGTTGAAAAAAATATTGGTATAAAAAAAGGCCCGATTTTCATCAGGCCTCTTCCGTAAAAAAACAAACTCTATTCTTTAATGAGCTTTAAGGTTTGCACGCGATTGTTTGAATCGGTTGCACGAACAAGATAAAGTCCGTTGCTCAAATCCGATATGTCGAATTGAGTGGCTCTTTGCTCGAATTTTTTAATTAATTGACCGGTCATTGAGAAAACTTCCACTTTAAACATTTCGGTGTTTATCGAAAATGTGTTTGTGGCCGGGTTCGGATAAATGCTGATGTTTTGTGCAAGTTCGAACTGATCGTTTGAAAGCGCCGGCATTTTGTTTCCGTACATTTTAAATTGACCTGGTTGAATGTTGATCGGCGTTGTAGTATTGGTGACGTTGATTGTTGTGCCGTCGAAAAGGTCATACCAAAGTCCGGTTGACGGGAAGTACGGCGTTACATTTTGCGCGGTAACTTGAAAGTTAGCCAAAAGCACCACATAGTTCAGTTGATCGGCAGGAAGATCATTGTTCCAAATATAGATTCTCGGCATTAGATCGCCTGAATTTATTGAGAATGTTTCAGTGTCAAAAACCGGGTTGTTTTGCTTTAAAGCGTTCACAGCCGACCATGTGTTGTAAACGTCCATTCGGCTTGCGTCGTTCGCATATCCAAGAGTAAAAGCGCTTGGCTTCGGGTTGGTGCGGCAAGAGTCGTTTTGGTATGGCGCCGGGATGGTACCGTCTTCGCACATGTAAATTGACTTGTCGTAACCGAGTTCGCCAAATTGCCAGATCATTTTTGGACCCGGAATCGATAATAAAACCGCGCCCTGGGTTTTTGCTCTTTCAAGTGCAACCGGAAGCGTTTTTACGTTATGCGTTGCGTTGGCGCTGTTTCCAAACGCTACATTTTTATACATCAAACGTTCCTCGTCGTGGCTTTCCGCGTAACCAACAAGCATTCGTTCGTTAAATCCGCGGTTTTCAAAATCGAGACTGTTGATGTTGCTGTTATCAGCATAACCCATCGTGTTTTGGTTGAGTTGCTCGGTTAGTTTGCCCCAAAGCATGATTCCATAGTTCGCCCAAACGATTTCTTCCTGCGCTGAACTGTTCGGGCCGCTACCAACACCTAAGTGTTCGAAGATGACGTAGAATTCAGGATCAAGTTCCCATTGCATATCGGCGTAAAGCTTTAAAACATCAACGCGATCTTGCTGATAATTGTTTGTACAACCTTCATTGTTAGCACAATTTTGAGTAAAGCCTTTCGTTAAATCCCATCTGAAACCGTCGATTTTAAATTCGTTGATCCAATGTTCGATGGTGCGTTGCGTGTAATAACGGGTTGCAGGCGATTGGTGATTTAGATCCGAGCCAACGCTGTAAGAATGCATCGGCGATACGTTACAATATGGGTTATTGGCAGCAGGATTTCCAAAGCCGTCGCCGTCAGGATCGGTTGCCCAAAGGCGAACAAGCGGCGAACGTCCGTAAACGTGATTCAATGCCACATCGAGGATTACGGCGATACCATTTTGGTGACAAAGGTCGATAAAGGCTTTCATCGAATCAGCAGGACCATATGCTTTATCGGTTGCCATATGGAAGATTGTGTTGTAACCCCAGGAATTGTTACCTTCAAATTCCATTATCGGCATCAGCTGAATTGCATTGATGTTGAGATTTTTGAAATAGTCGATGCGATCGCTTAGTGAGTTCCAGGTTTGTTGTGATGTAAAGTCGCGGATCAGCAATTCATAAATCACCAAGTTTTCTTTCGCAGGTTTTTGGAAATCGGTAACCTGCCAATTGTACTCAGGCTGGTTTGTTTGCAAAACTGAAACATCGTAATCCTGACCAGTCGGATATTGAGGCATGTTTGGATAAGAAGTCTCTGATATCCATTGATCGTCGTAAGGAGAAAGTACAAGTGTCGAATAAGGATCGGCTACTCTTATTCCCTGATCGGTTCGGTATTGGAAAGTTTCGATTTGGCCTGGCGTGAGTCCGCTGATTTCGATCCAGTATAAATCCGGGTTTTGAGTATCGCGTTTCATCAGATACGCGTTGCTGAGTTGCCAGTTATTAAAACTGCCGATCACGTGAATGTACGATTTGAACGGTGCATAAAGCGCAAGCGTAGCTTTGGTATGATCTGACGAATAATTGATTCCTTGAACGATACCTGCCGGAATAGCTTGTGATTGCACTACCGGAGTTGTGATGGCGTGAAATTGTTTTGTAATAACTTCGCCTGTTTCCGGATTTGTAGCAGTTAACGTGAACGCAGTATCGGTTGTAACCGGATGATTGTAGGTAAATGTTGTAGCGTTGCTGGTTGTAGAAACTGAAACACCATTAACTGAAAGGTTCCAGTTTGCCGGAAGCGATGTTGTGGCGTTTATCGGAAGGGTTGCACCTGAATTGACGATTGTGTTTGAACCTTCGGCTGGTGTTAGCGATGTCATCTGGAATGCACCTACATTGATGAAGATGTCCTCGGTTTGAGGCGAGTTTGTCGCCGCTCTGAAAACAACGCAAATTTGCGTGATTGTACTCGTTGTTGGGACACCAAAATACGTATAGAGGTCTGGCGTTAGATCAAGTTTATAGGTTGTTCCTGAAACAAGAGTCAGTGCAGGTTGAGTCGTGTTATTTCCCCACGAACCTTTTACATTTGTCCACTGAACCCCATTAACGGTAAGTCCGATATGCGCATATATGGCACCGGTGTAATTTGCCAGGGGCGTGTTGGCTTTGTTAAAAAGTATGGTCACCGGATTCTCGGCAAGCGGCGGAGATGGTGTTGTTGTGACCGTCTGCGCAAAAGTTGCGAAGCTCAGCATCAACATTAAGAAGAACGTAATTTTTTTCATAATAGAAGAAATTAAAAAGGCTGCCGGTTAAGACAGCCTTTTAAAGTTATAGACTTTGATTATAGTTGTGGGATAAAGATGTATCGACCATCAAGATCGTTGAACCACACATCGTAAGTTCCAGCAGTAGGAACCGGAATGTCCTGACCGCCTAGAGTTGCCGTTCCAGCCGGAGCCGTTCCTCCACCCCAGTTAGTTGCCCAATCATCTTCTGCTCTGAATTTTGCAGCATTTTCCGATAATGTAATGTTATCAACCTTCCAGATATGTGGATTTGTTGTTGGGTTTACCATGTTCACATCCTGAACACCATTATCCGGCCAACCTTCAGGAGTTGCGCTACCTGTGATACCAATAGTTGTATAAACCGGTGCTGAAGACGCATCAAATTGTTCCAATGAATAAGTCATATCGGCAAAGTTTACTGTAAAAGTATAGTATCCCGCAGCCGGCACCAGGATTGCGCCCGGATCGCCGTTTTCACTTCCGGCTAGTGTCAGGTTGTCGTTTGTTCCGTACTGAGGTTGCCAAGAACCAAGGTTTTCAAGAAGTTTTAGTTCGCCCATTGCGAAGTAAGCCGTTAGCACGAAAAGATCTTGATTCGCAGCATCACGGAACAATGGCATGTTGTTATTGTTGTTATTGTATCCGTACTCAGTCGCCGTTCCCACTACATAATAGTGCTTCACTGGAACTACGCCTTGGTAAGGTGTGATCAACATTTCAACTATGTTGCTGTAAAGCACCATATCGCCAACGCTTGCGCGGATTCTGGCTTCATAGCTTCCTGGTTGCTCCGGAACTCCGCCAAGTGCAAGAATAGCATCATTTAAGATTCCGTTGCTGGCAGCAAATTGAGTTGTGCCAACAGTTGCGCCAAGAATTACGGGCGAGTCAAAGTTATGACCAAGAGAGTCGATTTCAACCGTATAGTTTACAATGATTCCGTCACCGAAATTTGCCGGTGTCCAGATAAATCTTTCAGCGAGTCCGTCGATATTGTCGCCATTCAAGGTGTAAAGATTCCCTTCTTCAGGAGCAGTTAAAACTGGCGCGTCGCCACCGGTAACCACCGGTCTGTTTTCAACATCGTCTACATCGCAAGATGCAGCAAAAACCGCAACCATCGCTATCATTAAAAACTTTAATTTTTTCATTGTTCGAGTGTTAGTATTTATTAATATCCAGGGTTTTGTACTAGGTTAGGGTTCGCTGCCAACGCGTTTGACGGAAGCGGGAATAAATTTCTGTAGCTTGGAGTCGGACTTCCATTCGGAGTATTTCCTTTCCACGGCCATACGTATGATCCACCTGTAAATTTGTTGAATCGGATAAGATCGGTTCTACGGTGACCTTCCCAGTGAAGTTCGCGGGCGCGTTCGTCAAGGATGAAGTTAAGATCAATAGATCCTACGGTTCCGAGTGTTCCACCAAATGCGCGGTTTCGAACTTGATTTACATAAGTCAGTGCCAAACCGGTATTTCCACCGGTACGAAGTGCACATTCAGCGTACATCAAATAAGCATCAGCAAGACGGAAAATCGGGAAATCTGTATCAACAAAATCTCCTGAAGCATCCGAACCTTGGTTGCCATTCACATCCACATTTTTGAATTTTTCAACAGCATAACCGTGGTTAAAGTTTCCAACATCAGCAATTTCAAGAGTTTGGCCGTCGGTATGGAAATTAGCACGACTGTCAGAAGTTCCTACAGGAAATTTATTCACAAACGCTGATGTAGTTCGGATACCTGCCCATCCACCGTTGATTCCGAATTCAGCCGGGTTCATTGTTCCACCAACCGGTGCATGAACCAGGAATGTTGTTCCACCAAAAGTTTTTGTGTAAAGTCCGTCGAACGCTACAGCAAAAATCACTTCGTTCTGAGCACCGTTGCGATCGTTATCTGCAAGGAACAACTCGTCGTAATTTGTATGCAAGCTGTAACCACTGTTGATGATTTCCGTTAATAGCGGCAAGGCATCAGAATATCGTTCAACACCTGTATAAACCCGCGCGTTCATATACAATTTCGCGCGAAGCATCAACGCAGCAACCTGGTCGATACGCGGATATTCATTGGTACGAGGCGCTTTTAGCTCAGGATAGATTTCAGTTAACTCGTCTTCGATGAATTCGAACATTTGCTGGCTGGTCACTTGTTCTGGCAAGAAGAAATCGGTCGGATCGTTTTCAGTCACCAGACCAACACGACCGCCGAATAAATCTAGAAAGTGCCAATACGTGTATGCGCGTAAGAATCTGGCTTCAGCTCTGTACGTCTGAATTTCCGCACGAAGGGCATCATCAACATTGCGAGAATTCAACTTTTCATCTGTCGTCTGACGAAGAAATTCATTGCAATTTTTAACCTGGAAGTCAAGTCGGCTGAAGGTAGCATTGATAAAAACATCGCCTGCCGACCACGTGTGAAAATGGAAATCTTTGATACTTTGGTCATTCCATCCGATGATCGCCTCATCAGTTGTGAGTTCGTTCATCACATAAATACCTCTAATGTACTGGCTGAAACCTTCATCGATACCGGTGATATCAGGAGCATCCGTCGGTCCGTTCTGACCTGTTGTGGCTAGACCTGCATAAAGTTTTGCCAAGGTCATTTTGTAAGATTCGGGGTTGTTGTAAACATCATCTACAGACGGATTGTTCACATTTTGCGGATCGTTCTGTTCGAGATCGTCCAAACAAGATGTAAAGGAAATCGCCAGAAGGAGCACACCGAGTCTTGCGAATTTGAAACTTATTTTTTTCATCGTAGCTTTTTATTAAAAGTTAATGTTGAGACCTAAAGTAAATGTTCTAGGTCGCGGATAAAGGTTGTTGTCGACACCGTTGCTGAACTCCGGATCAACGCCCTTGTATCCGGTAATCACGAATACATTTTGTACTGAACCTGTAAGTCGAAGGTCTGACCCATCCTCTCTGAACACATTTTTAAAAGTATGTCCAATAGTTACGTTATCCATACGAAGGAAAGATGCTTCCTGAACATAAAGGTCTGAAAGGAATCTAGGCGACGCGAAATTGTTTGCGAGGATGCTTGTGTGCGCGTTGTTGAGATAATTTCCGTTTGATGGAAGCGCTCCTGACTGATTGCCAAGGTTTGAGTAAACATTGTTGTAATTGTAGTTTCCGGTCATCCCGTGGAAGCTCATCGACAACCACCAGTTTTTGTATGTTACGTCGGTATTGAAACCGTAGAAAACATCGGCAGCCGGCTTTTTGAATCGGTACATATCGTCGGCGTTGATTACACCATCAAGGTTACGATCCACATAAACTCCGTCGATCGCTTGCCCTTCCGCATCGTACGCTTGTTCGAAAACAAAGAATGAATTCGGAGCAAAACCTACCTGGTTATTCTGAATCGTAGTTCCTGTACCACCTGAAATTCCAGGTCCGGCAACATAACCGGCAGTAGAATTTGTCAGTTTAGTGATTTTTGACTTTTGGAAAGTTGTATTAAAACCAATTCTCCAAGTCCAATTGTCATTTCGAACCGGATATGTGTCAAAATTCACCTCAACTCCTTCATTTTCAAGCTCACCAATATTGTAATTAGCAGCATTTGAGAAGTTCACACCTTGTGGGTTTGGAACAAAAGCAAGAAGGTTTTCGGTTGTTCTTCTGTAAACATCAACCGCACCTGTGATTCGGTCGTTAAAGAATCCGAAATCCAAACCTAGGTTAAGCGTTTCAGTTTCTTCCCATTTTAAATCTGTATTGTAAGAAAGCGGCGTAAGTGTGTTGTAGTAAACCGGGTCTCCGTTTTGGTCATATCCAAATTGGTACATTGCAGTTCCGGTTGATTGCGAATAAAGTGCGACTGCCGGATAACGAATTCCGATGTCTTGCTGACCAGTCAATCCCCATGAGGCACGAAGTTTTAAATCGCTGACTACTTTTCCACCTTTAACAAAAGACTCTTCGCCAATTCGCCATGCACCGGCAACACTCGGGAAGTAACCCCAACGGTTTTCTTCTGTAAAACGCGACGAACCATCAGCTCTGAATGATGCATAAATCATGTACTTATCAGCGATCGAAATATTTGCGCGACCAAAGAATGACTGAAGGTTTAATCTGGTTTTGTCAAGATTTCCGGGAATAAACAAATCGTTTACCGCATCATAGCTGTAACCGGTATTTTCGTATTTAAAATCCTGATAGTTGTATCCTGCGGTTACGTCGAAAGTTGTATTGATCGACGAAATGTCTTTATTGTAATTGAAGTACAAATCCATCAGCTGATTCTTGTTGAAAGAGCTGTTACGGTATTCTGAACCTGCTTGTCCCGCAACCGGATAAGCTTCATCTGTATTTCCGAAAGAAACTCCGGTATTGTAATCATAACCAAGGTTGGCAATTAATTTCAGATCTTCGAAAAAGTGAAGTTTATAATCGAATTGGATGTTACCGATGCTTCTTACCGATGTTCCAAAATTGTGACGTTGCTCGAGCAATGAAACAGGGTTTACACCTGAGTTGACTTCGTAATTTCCGTTTGTCGGGCTGGTCCACTGAAAGTATCCGCCAAAGTCGTATGGCAGTGGCGCCGGCGTTCCATCTGCAAGAAGCGGAATTGGCTGGCGGATGGGCTGAGTTGGATCGTAACTTACCGCTGCTCCAACTGCATCTCGGTTACTATAGTTGTTTTTAGTTGTAGCCGTTTTGTTGTTAATCTCAACTTTTAAATGGTTGTCAAAGAAATTTCCGGTAACATTTGCAGCAAGAGTTGTTCTTTCGTAATTGTCATGCTTCAGCAATCCGTTGATGTTCGTATAACCAAGAGAGGTTCTGTAAACAATGTTTTCCGATCCTCCCGAGAGCGCTACGTTGTGATCAGTTCCCAACGCAGTACGATAAATCTCTTTTTGCCAGTTGGTGTTTCTGAAAACCATAGTCGGATTATCTTCTGTTCCGATGTTTATCATCCCAAGCAACCCTACTTGAGCCGGAGTACCAAACTCTGTAACATAATTACCGTATTGCTCACCATTCAGAACATCGATGAAATCAGTAATCTCGTTAACCTGGAAGTTGCCGTCGTATGAAATTCTCATCTCTCCCGACTGACCTTTTTTAGTTGTAATGATGATAACCCCGTTTGAGGCGCGTGATCCATAAATTGCAGTTGCAGCCGCGTCCTTTAAAACGGTCATGCTTGCAATATCATTTTGGTTGATGGTAGCAAGTGGATTTCGTCCACCTTGAATTCCACCACCTCCGGCATCTAATAATACGCCGTCGATTACATATAAAGGATCGTTATTTGCGCTAAGCGATGATCCACTTCTGATTCTAACCGTTGCGCCACCACCAGGCTCTCCTCCACCATTGGTGATTTGAAGTCCGGCAACACGACCTTGTAATAACTGATCAACCGATACCAGCGGACCTTTGTTGAATTCTTCTGCAGTCAGGTTTGTCAAGGACACCGTTGCTTCACGGCGTTTTACCGTACCGTATCCTACCTGAACCACAACCTCTTGAAGCTGATTTGCATCTTCTTCCATACTAACGGCAATTGAACGCTGACCGGTATAGGTTACGGTTGTAGTTTGAAAACCGACATATGAAAAGACCAGAATATCACCTGAATTGATCCCGGAAATCGTAAAATTCCCATCGAAGTCAGTTGAAACACCTGATGTTGAGCCCTGAACAACAATGTTAACCCCTGGCAACGGCTGTCCGGATGCTTTCTCCGTAACGGTGCCCGAAAGCGTACTCTGAGCAAGCACTCCTAAGGGAAGGAATAGCAATAAAAATAACAACTTTTTGTAAATTGTTCTCATACATTTTGATTAGGTTAGTTGAAAATTCTGCGCTTATACATTACTTCGAAAGTTAAAAATAACCAAAAATCTGTAGCATTGCTGGAAATACCGTTTATTTGGGCATCGAAAACGTTTTCGTGTTGACAACTTTAGTGTCAGTCGCTAAAAAATAGTGAAAAAATGTCAATTATCGAAATAAGTTCAGTTTATTTCACAAAAATATAATCCATGAAGAAAAAGGTTACTTTGAAGCAAATTGCGCGCGAACTGGACGTATCAATTTCAACCGTGTCAAAATCACTTCGGAACAGTCCCGAAATCAGCGAAGATACACGTCAAAAAGTGCAGGCTTTTGCTAAACTTTATAACTACAAGCCCAACAATATCGCGCTCAGCCTTAAGAACCGAAAGACTAAAACCATAGCGATCATCATCCCTGAGATCGTGCATCATTTTTTTGCGACAGTCATCAGCGGAATCGAGCAAGTCGCCAACGAAAATGGCTACAATGTTATCGTTTGTCTCTCAAATGAATCATTCGACAAGGAAGTAATCAACATGGAGATGCTTGCCAATGGAAGTATCGATGGCTTTATCCTGTCGCTATCAAAAGAAACACAATTTAAAGCCGATTTCCATCACATTACCGAAGTAATCAACCAAGGAATGCCGGTGGTGATGTTCGACCGCGTGACCAACGAAATTCTTTGCGACAAAGTAATTATCGACGATAAAACCGCCGCTTATGATGCCGTCCAAAGTTTGATTAATCAGGGTCGGAAAAAAATCGCACTTGTCACAACGGTGGATTATGTCAGCGTTGGCAAACTCCGGACCGACGGCTATACCAAAGCATTGCTCGACAACGACATTCCATTTGATGAAAATCTGATTGTTAAGATTGAGGACATCGATAATTCAGAAAAACAAATCTCCGACCTTCTTTCGGGTGGCGAAATCGACGCGGTTTTTGCCGTAAACGAGTTGTTTGCCGTAATCAGCGTTAAAATAGCGACTAAACTAGGCCTGAACATTCCAACCGACCTCTCAGTTGTTGCTTTTACAGACGGCATCATCTCTCGTTACTCCTCGCCAACCATCACAACGGTGAGTCAGAATGGCATCAAAATGGGACAGAAAGCCGCGAAAATGCTCATCGACCGAATCGAATCTGAATCCGAAGAAGAAGAACACTACAAAACCGAGGTGATTGAAACCCATCTGATTGAACGTGAAACCACAATTTCACAAAAAAACGCAACTTTATAAAAAAATCATATCTTTGCCAGCATTATCAAAGCTTATACTTACTTCGAAATAACTAAGTTTTGATAAGCCACACGCTTATCGTTAATCTCAATTACGATAATGGAAAAGCGTAAATTAAGTTTCTGGGAAATTTGGAACATGAGTTTCGGATTCCTCGGAATACAGATGGGTTTCGCCCTTCAAAATGCGAATGCCAGTAGAATCCTGCAGGTTTTTGGTGCCGATGTTCATGAACTTTCGTGGTTCTGGATTATTGCGCCACTGATGGGATTGATTGTTCAGCCAATCATCGGTCATTACAGCGACAACACTTGGGGACGATTTGGCCGACGAAAGCCATTTTTCCTGATTGGTGCCGTGCTTGCTTCGGTCGGACTGATACTGATGCCTCAGGCGCATATCTTCACAGCGATTTTACCAGCTCTTTGGGTTGGTGCCGGAATGCTTATGATTATGGACGCGTCGTTCAATATTGCGATGGAACCTTTCCGCGCACTTGTTGGCGACAACCTCCGGACAGACCAACGCACAGCCGGATTTAGTGTTCAAACTGCACTAATCGGATTTGGCGCAGTAGTCGGATCGGCGCTTCCTTACGTGCTGACCAACTGGTTTGGAATCTCAAACATGGCCGCTGTTGGCGAAGTTCCACTTAACATTGTGCTGTCTTTTATTATCGGTGCTGCAATTTTGCTATTATCGATAACCGTAACACTAGTGACGACCAAAGAGTATTCGCCGGCCGAACTAGCGCAATTCGATCAAGACGTTCAGCCACAGGATGTTTCCGGTGAAGCAATCGCCGAGACAAAACTCACAGACATTTTTAGCGATTTCAAAAAAATGCCGCTAACCATGCGTCAGTTGAGTTGGGTCCAATTCTTCTCATGGTTCGGACTTTTCGGAATGTGGGTTTTTACAACCCCGGCAATCGCGCATCACATTTACGGCCTTCCGCTCTCAGACAATTCAAGTCAGGAGTATCAGAATGCGGGCGATTGGGTCGGAATCCTTTTCGGAGTTTACAATCTTGTTTCAGCTATCGTCGCGTTGTTCTTCCTGCCGCTGGTTGCCAAGAAAATTGGCCGAAAGGCAACACACGCAACCTCGCTGATTATCGGCGGTATCGGCTTTATCCTTATTTATTTCATGCCCAACGAAGATTGGATCGTGCTTCCGATGATCTTCATCGGTATCGCTTGGGCCAGTATTCTTGCAATGCCATACGCGATTTTAGCGGGAAGCATTTCAGCAAAGAAAATGGGCGTTTACATGGGAATTTTCAATTTCTTCATTGTAATCCCACAAATTATCAATGCAATAATCGGCGGACCAATCGTAAAATATCTTTACGGCGGAAACCCTATTTATGCCATAATGATGAGCGGCGTGAGTTTTATTATCGCTGCCATTTTGGTTTACAAGGTTGATGATGTAGATGATATTGTTTCAAACCAAAAAATTAATTAATGAAAAAGAAGGGTTTTATATTCGACCTTGATGGCGTAATCGTAGATACTGCCCGCTACCACTTTCTGGCCTGGCAAAAGATCTCAGACGAACTCGGCATCGAATTTACACCAGAACATAACGAACGACTTAAAGGCGTAAGCCGGATTCGATCACTCGACATCATTCTCGAACTCGGAAAAATCGACGTCAGCCAAGACGATAAAGATCTTTGGCTTAAAAAGAAAAATGAAGATTATCTCGCCTATATCGAAAACATGGATGAAAGCGAAATACTCGACGGCGTATCAAAAGTACTTCACTTTCTTAAGGAGCGCAATCAGCCAATCGCACTCGGATCAGCAAGTAAAAACGCAAGGCCGATCCTCGAAAAAACCGGAATCATACATCTTTTTGACGCGATTGTCGACGGAAACGATGTCACAAATGCCAAACCTGACCCCGAAGTTTTTCTTCAAGCCGCAAGATTGCTCGGCGTTGACCCGCAAGACGCAATCGTATTTGAAGATTCGGTTGCCGGAATCCAAGCCGCGAATATCGCCGGAATGACAAGCGTCGGAATCGGAAATGCAGATGTTCTTTCAGAAGCGCATTACAACTTCCCCGATTTCACTCATATCGACCCTCAATTTTTCTCAAACTTTTTAGCGAATTAACCCGCTTCGCACAATCACACATACAATGAATCAGGATTATATCAAACCCGACAATTGGTCAATTATCGAAGAAGGCTGGGACGCCGAGCGAGTAAAATCGTCGGAAAGCCTTTTCAGCATCGGCAACGGGGCAATGGGACAACGCGCCAATTTCGAAGAATCATATAGCGGTGAAACTTTCCAGGGAAGTTATATCGCCGGAATCTACTACCCCGATAAAACGAAAGTCGGCTGGTGGAAAAACGGCTACCCCGAATATTTCGCAAAAGTACTCAACGCACCAAACTGGATCGGAATCAACATCGAAATAAATGGCGAAAATCTCGACCTCAACACCTGTGAGGTCAAAAACTTCCGTCGCGAACTCAACATGCAAAAAGGTTTGTACAACCGGTCCTTCAAAGCAGTGCTGAAAAACGGCGTTGAAGTTTCAGTAGACGTGAGCCGATTTCTTTCCCTTGATATCGATCAGGCGGGATTCATTGATTATAAAATAACACCGCTGAACGCAAACGCGAAAATAGTTTACAAACCATATATCGATGCGGGCGTTCACAACGAAGATGCAAACTGGGACGAGAAATTCTGGGAACCGCTCGAAGTTCAGCGCCACGAAAATTCAGCTTTCGTAACCGCAAGAACTTTCAAAACGCACTTTCACGTTGCAACGTTCATGCACAACACTATTCTCATTAACGGTGTCGACCAGAAACTTGCAACCGAAAATATCGAATCATCAGCCGATAAAATCGAATTTACCTATTCGGTCGATGTCGCTCAAGGCGAAACCACGTCGATTCAAAAAATTGGCGGGTATGCCGTTTCATTAAACCACGCTGAATCAGAACTGGTTTCTGCAGCTAAATCAGTAATCAAAACTGCACTCTCAAAAGGTTTTGAACAACTTTTGTCTGATCAATCATCGGCATGGGCCAAAATCTGGGAAATGTCTGATATTACCATCGACGGCGATGTCAAAGCGCAACAGGGAATCCGATTTAATATCTTCCAGCTAAATCAAACTTATCTTGGTAAAGACTCGAGGTTAAACATCGGTCCAAAAGGATTTACCGGCGAAAAGTACGGCGGATCAACCTATTGGGACACTGAAGCTTATTGCATTCCGTTTTATATGGCCACAAAAGATCAGGAAGTTGCCCGTAATTTACTGACCTATCGGTACAATCATTTGCAGAAAGCAATCGAAAATGCCGAAAAGCTCGGTTTCATTAACGGTGCGGCGCTTTATCCGATGGTAACGATGAACGGCGAGGAATGTCACAACGAATGGGAAATTACTTTTGAAGAAATCCATCGCAATGGCGCCATCGCATTTGCCATTTTTAATTACACCCGCTATACCGGCGATTACAGCTACATCCCTGAAAAAGGTCTTGAAGTGCTGATCGCGATATCACGATTCTGGCATCAGCGGGCAACCTTTTCAACTCAGAAAAATCAGTATGTCATCCTTGGCGTAACGGGTCCAAACGAGTACGAGAACAACGTCAACAATAATTTCTACACGAATTACCTCGCGCAATGGTGTATCAACTATACCGCCGGGCAAATCACAAAAGTTAAAGCGGATTATCCAAGCGATTACGAGCGAATCATGTCTAAAGCCAATCTCGATGAATTCGAAGTTTCGCTTTGGCAAAAAGTAGCCGATAAAATGTACCTTCCGTTTTCAGAGGAACATCAGGTTTATCTGCAACAAGACGGCTTCCTTGATAAGGATCTGGTAAAGGTCACCGATCTTGATCGTTCGCAACGTCCTATCAACCAAAAATGGTCTTGGGATCGTATTCTGCGGTCGCCATATATCAAACAGGCTGATGTTTTACAAGGATTCTACTTTTTTGAAGATCAATTTACCCTTGAAGAACTTGAGCGTCACTTCGATTTTTACGAACCGTTTACCGTTCATGAATCGTCGCTTTCGCCATGTGTACATTCGATTCAGGCTGCGGTTCTCGGAAAAATGGATATGGCATACACGTTCTACCTTCGAACCTCACGTTTAGATCTCGACGATTACAACAAAGAAGTTGAAGAAGGCTGCCACATTACATCAATGGCGGGAACCTGGATGAGCATTGTTGAAGGTTTCGGCGGAATGCGGGTTAAAAATGACAAGCTTCACTTTACGCCGCGACTTCCCGAGCAGTGGAAAGGCTACTCGTTTAAAATCAATTTTAGAAATCAGATTTTGAAAGTTTCCGTCAGCCACGAGCAAACCGAATTTTCACTCGAAGGCCACGAGAATATCGAAGTTTATGTCAACGATAAACCGATTATCGTTCAGGCCGAAAAATTGACAACCATATAATAACCAAGCCGCTAGACGAGAAATCCGACAGCGGCTTTTTAACTTTAGACATGAGAAAATTTTTAGCGTTTTTACTGCTGATCACGGCAACTGTATCGGCACAAATCGAACGCGTTGAACCACCATTTTGGTACAGCGGAATGAAAAACCCGGAACTTCAGATCCTTTTTTATGGAAAGCACATAGGCAAATACGACGTTTCGGCCTCCGATGGCACGCTGATTAAAAACGTGGTCAAAACGGAAAATCCAAACTATGTATTTGTTACCATCGATACTGAAAACATCGAACCGTCTACCATAACCTTCAGTTTCAAATCGGGTAAAAAAACCGCATTTACCCAGAAGTATGAACTTCGCGCCCGTCGCCAACATTCCGCTTTTCGCGAAAGTTTCACCTCGGCTGATCTTATCTACCTGATCATGCCCGACCGCTTTGCCAACGGAAATCCCAACAACGACAATACGCCAGATACCACTGAAAAAGTCAACCGCGCACATCAGGACGGTCGCCACGGCGGTGATATCCAGGGAATCATCAACAACCTCGATTACATAAAAGAACTTGGCGCAACCGCTATCTGGAACACCCCTCTGAACGAAGACAACGATCCGCGCGGCTCTTACCACGGTTATGGCCAATCAGACGTCTACAAAATCGATCCTCGTTATGGAACCAACGACGATTATCTGAAACTTTCCTCGGAACTTCACAAGCGCGACATGAAACTCATCATGGATTATGTGACAAATCATTGGGGAAAACATTGGACTTTCGATGACATGCCGACATACGATTGGCTTCATCAATTTCCGGGATACGCTCAAACCAATTACCGGATGACCACACAATTCGACACCAACGCCTCTGATATTGATACCAAAATGTGCGTCGACGGTTGGTTCGTCAAATCGATGCCCGATCTGAATCAGTCGAATCCGCTGATGCTCAATTACCTCATCCAAAACGCAATCTGGTGGATCGAATACGCCGATCTTGATGGTTTCCGCGTCGACACGTATTCGTATAACGACAAACACGCCATCTCCAAATGGACAAAAGCAATTACCGATGAATATCCGAATTTCAACATCGCCGGCGAAGTCTGGATGCACGACCAGGCTCAAATGGCCTATTGGCAAAAAGACAGTAAAATCGGCGCCATCCAAAGCTACAATTCATACCTTCCAACCGTAATGGATTTTACGCTCCACAACGCTATCGGAGTCATGTTCAACGAAACCGAATCAACCTGGAACAAAGGAATGATCCATGCTTATGAGAATTTTGCAAACGATTTTCTGTATCCCGACATCAACAATATCATGGTGTTTGCCGAGAATCACGACACGGCGCGAATCAACGAAATCTACCCGGATTTCAACAAATATAAACTCGCAATGTCACTGATAGCAACCGTCCGCGGCATTCCGCAAATTTATTACGGAAGTGAAATCGGGATGAAAGGCAGCAAGGAAAAAGGTGATGGCGATATCCGTCGCGACTTCCCCGGAGGCTGGCCAAACGACCAGAATAATGCCTTTACGCACCAGGGCCGAACCGCCGAACAACAACAGTATTTCGAATTTTCGTCGAAACTTTTCAACTGGCGAAAAACCAACAGCGCGATTCACAACGGCAAGACCACACAGTACGTTCCGCAGGACAATGTCTACGTTTATTTCCGCTATAATTCGGAGAAAACCGTTATGGTGATTATCAATAATAGCACGAAAAATCAGACATTAAATACAGATCGTTTTGCCCAAAACATCAAAAATTTTAAATCAGGAACCGACGTCATCTCAGGAAAAACAGTAAATTTATCCGATTTGACCATCGAGGCATCATCGGCAATGATCGTCGAATTAAAGTAGGATTTCAGGAGCTATTCCCGCTGTCCGCTATATCTTTTTTTCGCCTCCGCGCGGCTTCAGCTCAAAAAAGGATGCCGCTCCCATCGGGGCTAAAACACGAACTATGAAACACTATTTTTCGATTATTTTTCTGTTGTTGGTTTCAGTTGCAACTTCGGCGCAAAACCAAACCCGAAAATATCTCAACCATGTTGCCAAAGAGAACGCGCTTGAAATCTCGACCTCCGACGGCAGCTACCTGATTCAATTCTATAGCGAGGAAATTGCCGAAACAACCTTTGTTCCCAACGGCGAAACCCCGAACGATTCGTCGCACGCGGTGGTGATGATTCCGGAGAAAACCAAAACCGAACTTACAGATCAACCGGCGTCAATTAACTACAAGACAAAAGGACTTGAGGTCGTAATTTCAAAAAATCCGTTTCAGATCAGCTATTTCTATAAAGGTAAATCGCTGCTTTCCGAAAAAATCGGATATCAGAAATCGCAGGATAAAGAATCAATCGATTTTAACCTGACGCCTTCTGAAGCGTTGTATGGTGGTGGCGCTCGTGTCCTCGGAATGAACCGCCGCGGCAACCGTCTCGAACTTTACAACCGCGCCCATTATGGTTACGAAACCCGATCGGAATTGATGAATTTCACAATGCCGATCGTAATGTCGTCAAAGATTTACGCGGTTCATTTTGATAACGCCGCTATCGGTCATCTCGATCTCGACAGCCGCAAAAACAACACATTGAGCTACGAAACCATTTCGGGTCGGAAGACCTATCAGGTAATCGCCGCCGACAATTGGCTTGAACTGATTGAAAGCTATACGTCGCTTACCGGCCGCCAACCGTTATTGCCTCGTTGGGCACTTGGAAATTTTGCGAGTCGCTTTGGTTATCGCTCCGAAAAAGAAGTCAGAAATACAATCGCAAAATATCGAACCGACAATATTCCCGTCGATGCGGTTATTCTCGATCTCTATTGGTTTGGAAAGGAAGTTCAGGGCACAATGGGTAACCTTGAAATCGACCGCGACAGTTTTCCGAATTTTGAGCAAATGGTTGCCGATCTTAAAAAAGACGGGGTTCAAACCATTCTAATAACGGAACCTTTTATTCTGACTACCTCATCAAAATGGCAAGATGCTGTTGATCGTCAGATTCTCGCTACCGATTCCATCGGAAAACCATTTACCTACGACTTCTACTTTGGCAACACCGGACTAATCGATATCTTTAAACCTGAAGCGCAAGTTTGGTTTTGGGATATCTACAAGGATCTCGCAAATAAAGGCGTCAGCGGCGTTTGGGGCGACCTCGGCGAACCCGAAGTTCATCCATCGGCAATGCGCCATGCAATTGGAACCGCCGACCAACTTCACAACATCTATGGACATCATTGGGCAAAACTCGTTTTTGACGGATATAAAAATGATTTTCCAAACGAACGCCCTTTCATTTTGATGCGTTCGGGTTATAGCGGTTCTCAACGATATGGAATGTTGCCTTGGTCGGGCGACGTAAACCGGACTTGGGGCGGACTTTCCGGTCAACCTGAAATTTCTTTGCAAATGGGAATGCAGGGAATGGCATATATGCACTCGGATTTGGGCGGATTTGCAGGCGCCAACCTCGATGACGAATTATACGTTCGCTGGCTTCAATACGGTGTTTTCCAACCAATCTTCAGACCTCATGCGCAGGAAGATGTGCCGTCTGAACCCGTATTCAGAGCGCAAAAAGCAAAAGATCTGGCCCGAAAGGCAATCGAGCTACGATACCAATTGTTGCCTTATAATTATTCGCTTGCATTCGAAAATCACATTAAAGGAACGCCACTTATGCGTCCATTAATTTTCGAAGAGCCGGAGAACACATCACTTCAAAACCTCGCCAATCAATATTTATGGGGAAATGAATTATTGGTCGCGCCTATCCTGGCGCCATCAGTCCGGGAAATTTCAGTATATTTTCCAAAATCGGCAAATTGGTTCGATTTCCATTCAGGTATAAAGTTTACCGGCGGAACGACAGCCAACATCGCAACAGCCGACGATCGGATTCCGGTATTTGTGCGCGGTGGTGCGTTTATTCCAATGTCGCCTTTGGTGCAAACAACCAAAAACTACAGCATCAACAACCTCAATTTACATTATTACTTTGATTCAGCCGTTAAAAGTTCAAAGTCAAAATTGTATAATGACGACGGACTCACCTCAGAAGCATTCGAAAAAGGCCGTTACGAAATCATAAATTTTAGCAGTGAAACCGCACAAGACCAATTGCAGATTCACATCGATCTTGATAAAGGAAATATTTTATCGGTCGACAAAAAAATTAATCTGATCGTTCACAACTTAGACCGAAAACCAAAAAAGATCCGCTTGAACGGCGAAAAAGTAAGAACACATTTCGATAAAAAAACAAAATCGCTGACACTTGATCTCATCTGTGGCAACATTAAATCAAATAAAGTCATAATTCATTTATAATGAACAAGAAACTATTTTTAACAGCGGCGGCATCATTGTTATTTAGCACGATGAACGCTCAGCCAAGCCAGCCAAAAAGCAAAACTGAGACTCCGTTTGTTTGGGAAGCGGCCAGCATTTACTTCTTGCTTACCGATCGCTTTCATAACGGCGACCGATCCTCGGATGTAAACTTTGGAAGAACTGAAACTCCAGCCGTCATGCGCGGTTTTCAAGGTGGCGATATCAAAGGTATTATCATGAAGATCGATGAAGGTTATTTTGATCGTCTCGGAATCAACGCCATCTGGATCACGCCGGTTGTTGAGCAAATTCACGGTTCGGTTGATGAAGGAACCGGACTTTCTTTCGGCTTTCACGGGTATTGGACAAAAGACTGGACGTCGCTTGACCCGAATTTCGGAACTAAAAAAGATTTGCAGAACCTGGTCGATAAAGCTCATGCACGTGGCATTAGAATCATCCTCGACGCTGTCATCAATCACACCGGACCTGTAACTCAGAAAGATCCGGTTTGGCCGACCGAATGGGTCAGAACCGAACCAACTTGCGAATATTCAAACTTTCAGAACACAACCGAGTGTACGCTTGTTAAAAACTTGCCGGATATTAAATCCGAAAGCGATGCTGCCGTCGAATTGCCGTCTCATTTAGTGGCAAAATGGAAAGCCGAAGGACGATACGAACAAGAAGTAAAAGAACTTGATGCGTTTTTTAAACGCACCGGCTATCCGCGCGCACCGCGATTTTACATTATGAAATGGCTTACCGATTATATCACCGATCACGGAATTGACGGCTATCGCGCCGATACGGTAAAACATACGGGCGAAGAAGTTTGGGCCGAATTCAGAGCCGAGTGTGATTACGCTTTTGAGCAATGGAAACTCGCAAATCCTTCTAAAGTTTTGGACGATAATAAATTCTATACTGTTGCCGAAGTTTACAATTACAACATCAGCAGCGGCCGATCATTCGATTTTGGTGATAAGCAAGTTGACTATTTTGCAAATGGTTTCGACAGTATGATCAACTTCGAGTTTAAACACAATGCCAAAGATAGTTATGAGGCGGTGTTTTCGAGATACTCGGACTTGCTCAATACCATTCTCGACGGAAATAGTGTTGTGAACTACATTTCGTCTCATGACGACGGCGATCCGTTCGACGCAAACCGAACAAAAAGCATTGAAAGCGCCAATAAATTATTGCTATCACCGGGAATTGCACAAATTTATTACGGCGATGAATCAGGAAGAAAATTGAGTGTTCCGGGCGCAAATGGCGATGCACATCTGAGATCGTTCATGAATTGGAGCGATATTGAGTCGCACCAACCCACCAAAGACATTTTGCTACATTGGCAGAAATTAGGTCAGTTTCGGAAAAAGCATCCAGCGATTGGGGCTGGAGTTCACAAACAAATCAGCTCAAAACCGTATACGTTTAGTCGCGGTTATGTAAACGGAAAATATCTTGACCGCGTGGTCGTTGGACTCGACATGCCAAAAGGCCGAAAAATTATCGACGTATCGTCGCTTTTCCCGAATGGAACCTGGCTTCAGGATGCCTATTCAGGAAAAGATGCGATTGTCAGCAAAGGGAAAGTCGCAATCGACTCGCCATTCGATATCGTGTTACTCGAAATTAAATAATGCTTCGTATCGGTCATCGTGGCGCTAAAGGTCATTGCCCTGAAAACACGTTAGAATCGTTTGAAAAAGCGATTGAACTTGGTTGCCACGGGATCGAACTCGACATTCATTGCAGCAAAGACCGCATTCCGTTTGTCATCCATGATGCCACGCTCAACAGGACGATGGAAGTTTGCGGAAACGTAGCCGACAAAGATTCTGCTGAACTGAGTATCATTTGCGTAAGCGGAATTCCGACGCTAAGAAACGTGCTCGACCTTGTAAACCGTCGGTGTTTGGTAAATATCGAACTCAAATCAGATGATTCAGCCGAACCTGTAGTTGAACTTATTTCTGAGTTTATCAGTCGAAAGTCGTGGACATATTCAGATTTTTTAGTGTCATCGTTTAATTGGGAAATGCTGCAAAAAGTGAGATCGGCTGATGCTAAAATTCCGATTGGCGTACTTACCTCGACCAATATTGAACTCGCAATCAACTTTGCCACATTTTTAAAAGCCGAGGCAGTTCATCCTTATTTTCACCTTCTTAATGTTGAAAATGTCGGTCACATGACGCGTCAAGGTCTAAAAATTTTCGCGTGGACGGTGAATGAGCCGCAAGATATTACCTTTGTGAAAAGTTTGAACGTAACTGGAATTATCAGCGATTATCCCGAGCGAATATGAAAAATTTTTATGATGTGATTGTGGTTGGCGGTGGTGCGGCCGGATTTTTTACCGCGCTTGTTGCTGCCGAGAAAAATCCGTCTTATAAAATTGCGATCCTCGAACGTGGCAAAGATGTTTTGGGAAAAGTGCGAATTTCAGGCGGTGGCCGATGCAATGTGACGCACGCGTGTTTTGTACCGAATGACCTCGTTAAATTTTATCCTCGTGGCGAAAAAGAATTGCGTGGACCGTTTCATACGTTTAGTTCCGGCGATACAATTGAATGGTTCGACCGACATGGCGTTGAGTTAAAAATTGAAGACGATGGCCGAATGTTTCCAGTGACTGATTCCTCGCAAACAATCATTGACTGTTTTACGGAAACGGCAAAAAAACTAGGCGTTGAAGTGCTTACCGGCAAAAGCGTACAAACGATTTTTAGAAGCGAAGATGTTTGGAAAATCGACACTCAGAACGAAAGTTATTCTTCGTCAAAACTAGTTATGGCTACTGGAAGCAGCACAAAAATCTGGGAAATGCTTCAAGAAAAAGGTCATGCGATCATCTCACCGGTTCCGTCTCTTTTTACCTTTAATACTAAAGACAAGCGAATTTCAAATTTACCCGGCGTGGCAACAATGGCAAATGTCGAGGTGAAAAACACCAAACTTGAGGCGCACGGACCGCTGTTAATTACGCATTGGGGAATGAGCGGACCCGCGATTTTAAAACTATCAGCTTGGGGCGCGCGCATTCTTAACGAGAAAAAGTATCAATTTACGGTTGTGGTGAATTGGCTCCCGGATTTTTCGACATCAGATATCGAAAGTGAACTCCGCGATTTGAAACAATCAGCTGCGAAAAAATTAGTTTCAAAGCGAATTCATTTTGAACTTCCTAACCGACTGTGGGAAAGTCTGGTTTCGGCATCAGGAATCGATACCGATACGAAATGGGCAGATCTTACCAAAATTCAATTGCAAAATTTGGCAAATCAGCTTACGGCATCGCAATTTGAGATCAACGGTAAAAGCACTTTTAAAGAGGAATTTGTAACTGCGGGCGGAATTGACCTGAAAGAAATCAATTTTAAAACGTTTGAAAGCAAACTTCACGAAACGCTTTATTTTGCCGGTGAAATCGTAAATATCGATGCGATTACCGGTGGCTTTAATTTTCAAAATGCCTGGACGAGTGGCCATATTGTTGGCTCGGCATTGTAAGGAAGTCGCAACATACAAATGCAAAAAAACCCCGCCAATTAAAGCGGGAGTTTCTCATTATCGGTTTAACCACCAAAGCGATCCGTTTAATACTGTCGCAAATGCCACCCAAGCCAGGTACGGAATAAGCAAATAGCCCGCAATTTTATCGACTCGCTTAAATACGACATACGTTTCGAAAATCATAAACCAAAGAATGATGATTTCGATTAGCGCCAACAACAGATTGTGGAATTTGAAAAACAAAAACGACCACATCATGTTCAGCGCCAATTGGATGATAAAAAATATCATGCCTTTACGAACCAGATCGCGTTCAACATCAATCCGACTCCAAACAAGTCCGCCCGCAACACCCATCATTATGTAAAGTGCCGTCCAAACCGGACCAAACACCCACGATGGCGGATTAAAAATTGGCTTTTCAAGTGTCGGATACCAACTGTCAACTCCGGATTGCGTGGCTTCCGAACTCAAATATCCGACAGCAAGACAAACCGCTACCAGAATTAAAATTTTCATTAGTTTACTCATAAGTTTGGTTTTTACTCAAATTTAGGAATTTATTGGATAGCAGACAGATTGTTAAATGTCGCGTTATAATTATCTTTGCAAAATGAACAATGCCAAAACCGAATCTGACTTTTTGTTTAACGGATCTTCAGCTACCCTCAACAGTGGAGCTTTTACATGGAGCGCTCCGAGTAACATTGCTCTCGTGAAATATTGGGGAAAACACGGCCAGCAATTGCCGGCTAATCCGTCGATTAGTTTTACGTTAAACAATTGCAAGACTATCACTTCGGTGGCGTTCGAATCAAGATCGCAGGATAAATTTTCATTTGATTTGTTTTTCGAAGGTTCGCCGAAAGAAGATTTTAAGCCGAAGATTCAAAAATTCCTCGATAACGCTTCACCCTATATTCCGTTTATCAATCAGTTACATTTAACAATTGATACGCAAAATACCTTTCCGCATAGTTCCGGAATTGCATCTTCAGCAAGCGGAATGGCGGCACTTGCCATGAACCTGATGAGCATCGAAAAGTTGCTGAATCCCGAAATGGCCGATGAATATTTCTTTCAAAAAGCATCATTTCTGGCCAGAATCGGTTCAGGCAGCGCATGTCGAAGCATCGACGGGAAAATGGTCGTGTGGGGAAAACATCAGGGAATTTCAGAAAGTAGCGATTTGTACGGAGTGACGTTCGACGGAAAAGTTCACGAGATTTTTGAGAATTTCCAAGATACAATTCTCTTGGTCGATAAAGGTGAAAAACAAGTCTCAAGTTCACTTGGCCACGGGCTCATGAATGGTCATCCGTTTGCTGAACAGCGATTTTCTCAGGCACATGCCAATCTTTCTGAGCTGAAATCGGTTTTTGAATCGGGCGATCTGCAGAAATTCATTGAAATTGTCGAAAGCGAGGCGCTTACACTTCACTCGATGATGATGACTTCAAAACCCTATTTCATCCTGATGAAACCAAATACGCTTGAGATCATCAACAAAATATGGAACTTTAGAAATAAAACCGGCGTTCCGATCTGTTTTACTCTTGATGCCGGCGCCAATGTTCACGTTTTATATCCGGAAAGTCACAAAGAAAAAGCACTCGAATTTATTAAGGCTGAATTAGTTGCCTATTGTCAATCAAACCAGTACATTTGTGATGAAGTCGGTACCGGCGCAAAGCAACTGGCTTCAAATAGTTAACACCAAAACGTATGAAAGGACCGCTATTTTACTCAAAAATTTTATTGTTCGGCGAATACGGAATCATCAAAGATTCTAAAGGTCTTTCGATCCCTTACAATTTTTATAAAGGCGCGCTGAAATCAGACGGCAATTCGTCTGACGAAGCTCTAAAATCTAATTCATCGTTAAAACGTTTTGCTCAGCATTTACAAAGCTTGGACAACTCACTTGTATCATTCGATTTTGAATCGATGAACCGCGATCTTGAAAACGGAATGTACTTCGATTCAAGCATTCCGCAAGGCTACGGTGTTGGCAGCAGCGGCGCTTTGGTTGCCGCGATTTACGACAAATACGCACACGAAAAAATTACAGTTTTAGAAAATCTGACTCGCGAAAAACTGGTTCAGCTAAAAGCAATTTTTGGCGCAATGGAATCGTTTTTCCACGGCAAAAGTTCAGGACTTGATCCGCTTAACAGTTATTTGAGCATTCCGATTTTAATTAATTCGCAGGACAATATCGAAGCAACCGGAATTCCATCACAAAGCGTCGACGGAAAAGGTGCTGTCTTTTTGATTGATAGTGGAATTGTGGGTGAAACGGCTCCAATGGTCAATATCTTCATGGAAAACCTGAAAGACGTCGGTTTTAGAAAAATGCTCAAAAACGAATTCGTAAAATATACCGACGCCTGCGTTGAAAACTTTCTTGGCGGCGACCTCAAATCGCTGTTTTCAAACACCAAAAAACTTTCAAAGGTGGTGCTCAATAACTTTAAACCAATGATTCCGGAGCAATTCCACGGAATCTGGCAAAAAGGTCTAGACAGCGGCGATTACTATCTGAAACTTTGCGGATCAGGTGGTGGCGGTTACATCCTTGGTTTTACCGAAGACCTTGACAAGGCGAAAGATTCATTGAAAGACTATAAGTTAGAAGTGGTTTATCAGTTCTAAGCTAACTCCTTTCGTGTTTTTAAAATTTCCAAGCGTCTATAAATACGCCCGCAGCTCCTATTATCATCAACCCTTAACCCTTAAGCTACAATGCGCCGACAAGACAAACTTCGCATAATGAAAATTATCAGTTTGTTCTCGGTTGTTAGAGGCTACAACATTCCCGTAATCGCACTTGCGCAATATCTGGCAGCAATTTTTATTCTGTCGCCAAAACACATTCGCGCACTCGAAGTTATCCTCGACCCCAACATACTTGTGCTGGTTCTCGCCTCAAGTCTGTCGATCGCATCGGGTTATATCATCAATAATTTTTACGACTCAGAAAAAGATCTTATCAATCGGCCGCGAAAATCAATGCTCGACCGATTGGTAAGTCAAAAAACAAAACTCTACGTTTACTTCTCGCTGAATTTTCTGATCGTAATCCTGGCGCTTTTCGTTTCCTGGCGCGTCGCACTTTTCTATTCAGTTTATATTTTCGCCATCTGGTTTTACTCGCATAAACTCAAAAAGTACCCAATTATCGGCAACATCACCGCCGCTATTCTCGCCATCCTGCCGTTTTTCGGAATTTTGCTTTACTACACCAAACGTGAACAATTTGAAAATCTCGGCGAAACTGAAATCGGAATCATCTTTTCGCACGCCATTTTCCTGTTTTTACTCCTCATGATTCGCGAAATGATCAAAGATCTCGAAAATTTAACCGGCGATTTTGCGGCAAATTATCAAACAATTCCGGTTGTTTACGGCGAAAAAACCTCAAAAATCATCATCACAAGCCTTACCGCACTCACCCTCATCCCAATCTACATCTTAATCGAAATTTACTACGTCGGTTATATGGACATCTACTTTTACATTTGTATGATTTTCCTGATATTTTTAGTAGTAAAACTCTGGCCATCAACAAAAAAAACGCAATATTTACTGCTTCACAACACCCTCAAATTATTAATTGTCGCAGGCGTTTTCAGCATTATACTCATCGATCCATCGGTATTGATTCACGGTAGAAACATGCTTCCTGTCTGATTTTTCAGGAGCTATTTCCGGTCTTTGCCTTTATCTTTGTTCGGTTGTGATGCGAGTTGGTCGCCAAGATATTTTTCAAACCTCGCAAAGGATATCGGCGCAACCCGGGCTAGGGCATATCCGGTCCAATTGTCTATCTTTGCGCAAAATAGAGAGAAATGAACAAGGAAGGCAACAATAAAAGAGGCGGAACACGCTCAACCAGCGGAAGGCCATCTTCAGCCAAACCAACCCGTGGCGGAAGCGACCGCAGCGGTTCGAAGCCACCAATGCCAAAACGAGCACAAGGCCCGAAAAAAGACAAAGCACCAGCAGACAAACCGGTTTCAGGCCGACCAGCTAAAAAACCAAACCAAGCTCCAAAAGCACCCAAATCCAATCCGGATGAAATCCGTTTAAACAAGTACATCGCGAATTCCGGCGTTTGCTCGCGTCGTGATGCAGATATTTACATTCAGTCGGGTAACGTAAAAGTTAACGGTGTTCCCGTAACCGAAATGGGATACAAAGTTCAACCCGGAGATGTTGTCAATTTTGACGGATCGGTTCTGACACCGGAAAAGAAAGAGTACATCCTTTTAAATAAACCTAAAAATTTCACCACATCGGCTGATGAAGAAAACGATCATAGAAATGTGATGGAACTTGTTCGTGGCGCTACCAACGGGAAAATTCAAGCCGTCGGTCGGATGGACAAAAATACAACCGGACTTTTGTTGTTTACAAACGACACCGATATGATCCGCAAGTTTAGTCTTCCAAACCAGAAGTCGACGAAAATCTATCATGTGTCGCTTGATAAAAACCTAAAGTTCGAAGATCTTGAAAAGATTGCATCGGGAGTAACTCTTGATGGCCACCGACTTTTCATCGACGAGATCAGCTATATCGATGGCGAACCAAAAACCGAAATCGGATTGAAATTGCGAACCGCCAACGTTAAAGTTGTTCGTGCAATTTTTGAAAGTTTCAGTTACAACGCACTTAAAATCGATCGCGTTTCTTTTGCGGGATTGACCAAGAAAAATCTCCCACGCGGAAATTGGAGGTTCCTCACCGAGCAGGAAATCATCAATCTAAAAAATATGTAGATTTGAATCCCGGATGTTAGTTCGGGATTTTTTTTGCTCTATATTCGCATTCAACCATTCTCAAACCATGAAAAGAATCATTTTATCGGCAGTCGTCATTGCCGCTGTTTTTACAAGCTGTAACTCAGATAAAAAAGAAACGAACTCGTTTAGTGAACTAACCTCAGCTTATTTCGACGAGAAAAATTTTCTAAACCCGATTGAAGCAACTTTTAACGGTCAGGAAAAATACAACGATTTGCTTCAACTCGACATGACCGATGGTTTTCGCGCAAAACAGCTCGACTTTTACAATAAGTACGAACAAGCGATTCTAAAGATCGATACCACAAATCTCGATACGGAGGAAAAAATCAGCTATGAAATCATACAATGGGAAGTTAGTGTTGGAAAGCAACTTCTTTCGCAACCTGCAAACCTACTTCCGCTGCAACAATTTTCGGGAACTCATCTTGCCATGGCGCAATTGGCCGGCGCTACATCGTCGCAACCATTTAAAACCGAGAAAGATTACAACAACTTCCTGAAGCGAATGGAAACTTACGGGGTCTGGCTGGATTCGGCTGTGGTTTATATGCGAAAGGGAATCAGCCAAAACGTGGTATTGCCGAAAGCTTTAACCGAAAAGATGATTCCACAGTTTGACGAAATGGTAACCCAAAATGTGGAAGACAATATTTTTTATTCGGCGATAAAAGTGATTCCAAGTGACTTCTCGGATTCTGCAAAAAAAGGCTACGCTTCAAAATACAAAAAGGTAATTGAGGAACAGTTGGTGCCGCGTTTTAAAAACATGTCGGCGTTTTTGAAAAACGAATATTTACCGGCATCGAAGTCGACAAGCGGAATTGGCGCTTTACCTTTCGGAAACCAACTTTACACCGCATATGCACGTCAGTGGACAACTACCGAAATGACTCCCGACGAAATTCACAATCTCGGGTTGAAGGAAGTTGCACGAATTACCAAAGAAATGGAAATCGTAAAAGCGCAGGTTGGATTTAAGGGAACCATCGCCGAATTTTTCAATCACGTTCGCGATAAAAAAGAACTGAAGCCATTTACAAAACCCGAAGAGGTGATTGCCAATTTCGAAGCGATCCACAACAAGATAAAACCAAATGTGGACAAACTTTTTTCATTGACGCCAAAAACCCCGTTTGAAGTTCGTCGGACGGAAGCTTTCCGCGAGAAAACCGCCAGCGCCGAATATGTTCCGGGTGCCGCCGATGGATCTCGTCCCGGGATATTTTATGTCCCGATTCCGGATATCACCAATTACACGATGTATGCCGACGAAGACTTGTTTTTGCACGAGGCGATTCCGGGTCATCATTACCAAGTATCGCTGCAGCAGGAAAATGACAAACTTCCCGATTTTCGAAAGTTCAATTGGTTTGGCGCATATGGCGAAGGCTGGGCATTGTACACTGAAAGTCTTGGGAAAGAACTCGGTTTATATCAGGATCCGTATCAATATTTCGGAATGTTGAGCAGTGAAATGCACCGTGCAATCAGACTTGTGGTCGACACCGGAATGCACAGCAAAGGCTGGACTCGCGAGCAAGCCATTACGTATTCACTTGAAAATGAAGCCGAACCTGAAGCGAGCATTATTGCCGAGATTGAGCGTTATATGGCGATTCCCGGTCAGGCGCTTTCATACAAAATTGGTCAGTTGAAAATTATGGATCTCAGACAGCGTGCAGAAACGCAACTGGGCAAAAAATTCGACATCAAAAAGTTTCATGCCATCGTGCTTGAGAGCGGAAATATGCCGTTAGCGCTTTTAGAAAAAAAGGTAAATAAGTGGATTGCGTCGGTCAAATAATTTGTCAGGTCGCTAAGTTTCATATATTTGCGTCGTGAAAATCCGAAATTACATATTTTTCAAATCCGCTTTGCTGCTGTTAACGGCCTTAGCTTTTGTGGGTTGCACCGTAGATGACGAAGAATATAATCACGCCACGCTTCTCGGCAAATGGTATTACACGATTTCTGAAGTAAACGGCATTCCGACAACTTTTGAAGACAGTGGCTGCGGCCGTAGCTATATCATGTTTACCGAAGAAAACTTTCAGGACACGATTCACAGTTTCGATCCGACCCATGGCTGCCAAACGGCATCGAGTATTATGTCTTATGTCAAATCGGGGTTGATGATCACGCTTGACGCTGACGTTGAACCATATTACGAGATTTTATCGTTGACCAAGCGCCAATTGCGACTTCTGATTGTTCAATCGGCGGACATTGACGACGATGGCGAGCCGGATTCGATTCTGTACACTTTTTCGCGCGACTAATTTCTTGATGCAATTAACCGGTCGAGTGTTGACCTAAGTTTTGATGCCGATTCAGGCTCGAGGAACTGCACATCAATCACGATTTTCTGTTTGGCACTTCGAATGGTATATTCGCCTGCAAAATGTTTGATTGCTACGATTTCGGTACGTTTGATCTTTTTAGGCGGAAATCCGTTTGTTTGAAAATAATCCGGTGTAATGGTCAAGAAGGGTTTTCGCGATAAGTAGGCATAGCTTAGTAAAAGTAGTGCCGCCAACAAACCATTTGAAACACTTAAATAGGTATCGGAATCGATCAGAATTGTCGACAGGAATAACCCGAAAAATAAAATTCCGAGAATAAGCGAGACCCTGATTTGCTTTTTGCTGTAGCCGATTTTAATCTCCTGATCCATTACTTCATTTTTTTTCAAAGGTAATAACAGACGGTATTTTTAGCAACTAAAACTGGTGATCAGCGGATTTGGAGCTCGGTTGTTTGAGAATTTCCGATTCGTTTCCGACCTCCTGACTTTTGCGTTAGCGGTTGCAGCGGCATCCTTTTGCGACGCAGGAGCAAAAGATATAGCGAAAGACGCGGCCCGGGGCGAGCTGACGGCGACAAAGGCCGGCGGCGAGCCCCCGGAAACGCCCAAAATTAATTCCGAACTCTACGCTTCCACCCCATTTCCTAGCGACTGATGCCTATATTTGCAACTCACATTGCCCATATGCCGAATTTTTTCAGGATTTTTTTCGTCTTAATACTAACGGTTTCCGCGCACGGCCAATCGATAAAGGTTTGGAACGACTCGCTGCAGCATGGTGTAAAACTTTTCAATGAAGATAAAAATCTTGAATCGATAAAAGTGCTTTCGAAACTGCGTAAAGTGGCACATTCGAACAACTGGCATCTTGAGGAATTTCATGCGATCAACAACATTGGCAACAATTATTATGCGATTTCCGATTTTGAAGAGGCGTTTAATCACTATACCGATGCGTATGCGATTGCGATAAAACACCTCGAATCGGATTCGGAGATGACGGTTTTGAACAATATCGCGATTTTGTATTCGCAGATCAAAAAGTACGACCAGGCGGAAGAATATTTCCGACGCGCTTTAAATCTGGCGACCAAAAACAACAATGCAGCGAAAGAAGGCTTGTACATGCTGAATCTTGGCAATTTGTTTGAAGATACTCAGAATTACGCTTCGGCAAAATATTACTACAACATGGCCGTGGCGAAGTTTGGCGCGAAATCGCCTTATCATTTTCATGCGCAAATTGGCTTGGCGAAAATCGACATTGTTGAAGGAAATTATCAAAAGGCGATTGAACGGGTAACTAGCATTTCAGCAGGAAACCAGGGGTCGAAGCTCAATCAACTTGCAACATTTGATGTTTTGGCCCGGGCATACCTAAAACGCAACAACCTCAGACAAGCTGAAGATTATGCCCGGCGTTTTCTGGATTTTAAACTAAATCATCAGGAAAAAATCTCGGCATTCGAACTTTTGTCAGAAATAAACGCGCGCAAGAAAAATTACGATCTGGCTTTATCATTTAAAGATTCGGTTGTGTCAAACGCGATCAAGGAGAACGAGGTAAACCGTGAGCAAAATTACCTTAACAATAAATTCCGCTTCGAGATTCTGAAATACAAAAATGAGATCGAACTTAGCCGGATTGCCGCGAGTGATTACCAAAAGATGCTTTACGTTGGTCTGGCGTTATTTCTGGCGACGACAATTATTTTGTGGCTTTTGTACAAGAATAATAAAATGCGGCATCAGCGTCAGGGCAAAATATTTGTGAGCACTGAGGAAAATTTGATCCAGGCGATTGGCGAAAAGCAAGCTGAACTTGAAAAATTGCGATTTGAAAGCGAGCAGTTATCCGCTAAAACCGCTGAACTCAATCGCGAGCTTGAAATCAAAAATCGCAAAAACACTGCAAAAGCATTGCAACAAGCCGAGCGAAATGCGCTATTGGAAAATGTAATTTCGGATTTGTCGAATATGAACAGCGTTTCCGAAAACCGGGAAATTTCACGTAGCCTGAAGCAACTCCGCGAGCATTTAAAATCGGATGACGAATTGACAAACTTCATGACGCATTTTGCTGAGATCAATCCGCTTTTCCTCGAAAAACTCCAGCAAAAACACCCGGGATTGAATTCGAATGAGATCCGGTTTTTAAGTTACATATCGGTTAATCTGAGTGCTAAGGAGATTTCGAATTTGCTCAACATTACCGAAGATGCGTGCCGGAAACGCAAAGAGCGCATCATTAAAAAGATCGGTTTGGCGGCTGATGTCGATTTGTTCCAATACCTGCAAAATATCTAACAATCACAGGCCAGTCACGACTTGTCCGCGTTTGGTCACGATTTGTCCGACGTTTTTTTTACCGATTTGCCAACCGATTCCGCAATTTTACCGAAATCAATTCTGAAAAACATGAAAAAAATTATCTGCTTGGTATTTCTGATGCTTTGCTATTCGAATGGCAGCGCGCAGCTCAGCAATGAAACGGTTTCCGGTTATGGAAAGTTGAATAACATGCTTTATGATGCTACGATTCAAAATAAAATTTACGCGTCGACGCAGGGAAATCATATTTTAGTATCGGTTGACAACGCTGCGACTTGGGAAGTTCTGTATTCGCTTCCAAAACAGGAGGTGATCACGCAACTTAGCATGCTTCCCGGAAATGAATCGTTGGTTTTCTCGACCAACAAGGAAAGTATGATTTATGTCTACAACCTGACTTCAAACGCGATCACGGCGCAAATCCCGGTTCCGCCAAGTAATGTTCAGGGAACTGAGCCAAGTTCAATTTCGGCGTTTTGGGTTTACGATGCAACTGCGCAAACAATTATCGTTAACACCAGCTTTCTGAGTCAGTTTTCGCATTCAAACAAAGTTTTTTACTCTACAAACGCGGGACAAACCTGGGATGAAGTTTATTTTTCCGAAGATCACGGCAACATCAAAGTGCAAAATGTGGCGATTAGTCCGAATAATCCCTCAAAATTATTTATCGCAAGAAGTTTTGTAGTGAACGATGAAGATCCGGACGCGGCTTTCGGCGGAATGCTGATTTCTACTGATGCCGGTGCGACCTGGACAGAATCTTTACCGAACAATATCCTAAAGCCAATCGCTTTTCATCCGACAAATCCGGATGAAATTTTTACGGCAACTTTCGGCAGCCCAGAATTACAAACGCAAAGTGTTTACAAATCGGCTGACGGCGGCGTGACCTGGACAACAATCAACATCAATTTTACCGACGAATACTTTAGTCAGATTCAGTCAATCGCTTATAATCCGGCAAATCCGAACCACATGATTATGCTGGAAGACAATGAGGTGTTAACATCATTCGACGGTGGTAATACGTGGCAAACGAACTATTATAATGAAGAGTCGAACTCGCAGTACTATTTCGGATTAAACGCGTCTTTCAACCCTTTCGACACCAATCAGGTGCTCATCGCCAACGACTACTATCCGCAAGCTTCAAATGATGGCGGAAATTCGATGACCCAGCTCAACGTTCCATTTCGGCGTGTCAATTCGGTTGCTACGTCAAACATCAACACTGAAAAGCATTTGTACTACGATATGGCCGGAGGCAAAATGCACAAAGATTTAGTAACGAACACGACCGAAGTTTATGGGGTAACTCCGGTGGCAAATTCGTTTTCACAGCCAAACCATTATTTATATGCTGATCCATTGGTCTCAGGCCGGGTATTTTCGTATCGAGCGACTATGTCATTTGGCGGGCAGTTGAAAGTGAGTTTCGACAACCTGACAACCGAACATCTGTTGATGAGCAATGGTGCGAGTTCATTTAACGGAATTACAGTCGATCCTGCAAATTCGAATGTGCTCTACATCGCTCTGACCATGTATGACGAAAGTACGCTTTACAAGGTTGATTTCTCAGATTTGGAAAATGTAATCTCTGAAGAAATTGCAACACCTGAAACTTTTTCTGAATCGAGAATCATTAGTTCAATCATAGCTGATGATAACGGAATTTACATCGCCAAAAGCGGAAAAATTTTCAAATTGACTGATAACGCGGCGACATGGGTCGAGAAAACGAATGGATTATCTGAGGCGGATATGGCATTCGGCCGAATTTACGAAATCAGTCAAAATCCGTTGAACGGAGCCGAATTTATGATCGCAACCGATTTCGGTGTTTATAAATCATCTGATTCAGGCGATAATTGGACCTTGGTACTAGCTGACAACTATTGCAGAAGAATAAAATATTCGCCGACCCAAAATCAGGTGATTGTTGCCTCAAAATATTCAAATACGACTGATGACGGTCAAATTGAAGCCGAAATTTTATACTCGCAGGATAACGGTCAAACCTGGACAACTATTACCTCGGAAATGTTGGATTCCGCCCAATCCTATAGCATGGACTACATTTTTGAAGATGACAAAATCCTGGTTTTCCTCGCCACTCCGGATCTTGGCGTACTCAAATATGAAATCAATGATTTGACATTAGGCACGGAAACTCCGACGATTTCAAATCATTCGGTAACGGTTTTTCCCAATCCGACAACATCGCACATTACTATCCAAAGTGCTGATCATTTAACAATCGATGAAATTCAGGTTTTTTCGGCAGCGGGACGTAAAGTTTCAACGACGACACAAACTACCATGTCGACAGAAAGTTGGAGCAACGGACTTTACTTTGTGCGTGTAAAATTTACCAATGGAAGTTATAGCATTAGCAAAATCATAAAAAACTAACCCATAATTGGATTTTAAAAGGCGTGATGACTTCGGTTTTTACGCCTTTTTTCGTTGCGAAAACTAGTATTCCGACGTGCGATCGGTTTTAAAAATGATCTGGCAATATGTACGTACGTTTTCAAAGGCAGCAACTTACGCTAAACTTAATATTTTACATGGAAAATATAGATAAAGAAAAAACCCTTAACTCGTTTAGAATTAAGGGTTTCCATTAAGGTGCGGATAATAGGACTCGAACCTACACGCCTTGCGGCACCAGATCCTAAGTCTGGCATGTCTACCAATTTCACCATATCCGCGTGTCATTGATTGTGAGTGCAAATATAAGCATAACTTCGAATCTACAAATCATTTTTTAAAAAAATTTAATACAGTGTTTTTCGTATTTTTGAAATTCTGCAAAAAACACAATTAATGGATTCACGAAAATCATATCTCGAGCAACACAAATCCCGATTTATAGAAGAACTTATTGAAATATTAAAGATTCCGTCTGTCAGCGCCGACTCGGCTTATTCGCAAGACGTTTTCGATATGGCCGAAGCGGTTCGCGCAAGCCTCGAAAAAGCAGGTTGCGACAAAGTGGAAATTTGCGATACTCCCGGATATCCGATTGTATATGGTGAGAAAATCGTCGATCCAAATCTGCCAACAGTTTTAGTATACGGGCATTACGATGTGCAACCACCGGATCCAGTCGAGCTTTGGACCTCTCCCCCATTTGAACCGGTAATCAAAAAAACCGACATCCATCCCGACGGCGCCATTTTCGCCCGTGGTGCTTGCGACGATAAAGGTCAGATGTATATGCATGTGAAAGCGCTCGAATACATGGTGAGCTCAAATACACTACCGTGCAATGTGAAATTCATGATCGAAGGCGAGGAAGAAGTTGGTTCGAAAAGCCTTGGTTGGTTTGTTGAAAATCACCACGAAAAACTAAAGTGTGATGTTATTCTGATTTCCGATACCGGAATGATCTCGAATCAACAGCCATCAATTACTACCGGATTACGCGGCCTCAGCTATGTTGAAGTTGAAGTTACCGGACCAAATCGCGATCTGCATTCAGGCCTTTACGGCGGCGCGGTTGCAAATCCGATTAACGTGCTTGCAAAAATGATCTCGCAACTTCACGACGAGAACAATCACATTACGATTCCGGGTTTTTATGACAACGTTGAAGAACTTTCCAACGAAGAACGCGCGGAAATGGCAAAAGCACCGTTCTCACTCGACAATTATAAAAAAGCGCTTGACATCAACGATGTTTATGGCGAAGAAGGTTACGTTACCAATGAACGCAATTCGATCAGGCCAACCCTTGACGTAAACGGGATCTGGGGCGGTTATACCGGCGAAGGCGCAAAAACAGTTATCGCCAGCAAAGCATACGCGAAAATCTCAATGCGACTTGTACCAAATCAGGATTGGGAAGAAATCACCGAACTATTTACAAAGCATTTTAAAAGCATCGCACCAAAAGGCGTCAAAGTTGACGTTAAACCTCATCACGGCGGACAAGGTTATGTAACCCCGATCGACAGCATCGGTTACCGCGCGGCAAACAAAGCCTATACTGAGACTTTTGGCGTGCCGGCAATTCCGGTCCGTTCAGGTGGAAGTATTCCTATCGTGGCGCTTTTCGAGAAAGAATTAAAAGCCAAAACAGTTTTGATGGGCTTCGGTTTAGACAGCGACGCGATTCACTCGCCAAACGAACATTTCGGAATATTCAATTACCTGAAAGGGATCGAAACCATTCCGCTTTTTTACAAATATTTTGTTGAACTTGGCAAATAACACAATGCCGACCGAAGATTCGTGTTTTCAGCCGGCATTTTTTAACTAGAATCATGAAACATTTCCTGTCAATACTTGTAATTATCACCATGTTTTCGTGCTCAGCGCAAACGCAATTGCAGCAAAACGAAGAAACAGCCAAAACATTCGAAGATGCCGATCGCGAGCTAAACAAAGTATACCAACAAATACTGACCGATTATAAAGCAGATAAAGTCTTTACCGACAATCTGAAAGCAAGTCAGCGAATATGGATCCAGTTCCGCGATTCGGAGATGAAAATGAAATTTCCAGATCGGCCAGCCGGACATTACGGCAGCATTCAACCAATGTGCTGGTCGGATTACAAAGCAAAACTCACCACCGAGCGAACCGAGAAACTCAAAATCTGGCTCGAGGGAACCGAAGAAGGCGATGCCTGTAGCGGTTCAGTTAAAACAAAGTAAAACATACCATTATGAGCTCAATGACCACACTATCGCAGGTTTTGAACATCTTGCGAAACGAAGGGTACACAACCGATTTCAACCTTCGCGATAATTGCTTGATTTGTCACGGCAACGCGCTTGAAGTCCGACCTGAGGATTTTGTCGTCGATCGTCACTACCGATTTGAAGGCGATACCGATCCCGGCGATTCGGCGATTGTATACGCGATCTCCTCGCCGGTGCACGGCGTGAAAGGCGTTTTGGTAAATGGATACGGACTCTACTCAGATCCGCTTTCAAACGAAATGGTGAAAGCCCTTGATGACAAAGCGTCGAAGTCAGATCAGTCGCATGTTCACCCGCAAACTTCTACGCCGGTCAAAGCCACAATCAATTTGGAGGAAGCGATGGCAAAGCTCAATTCGGATCTCTCGAAAGACGTTCACACGATGATCCTCGACAAACTTGAAGGTTGTACGATGGTTTTGGTTCGAATGAATCCGGGTGGCGAACTCAAGTCGCATACCGCTCCGGGACCGATTTCAGTTCATGTTCTGCAAGGGGCAATTTCATTCAGAACCGCCGACGAACAACGGGAAGTTGCCGCCGGAGAGCTCACAACATTGGCAGCGAAAATTCCGCATAGCGTTTTTGCCTACGAAAGAACTTTCTTCTTGATTACCATCGCGAAATAGTATTTTTCGAACCGATCTTATTGTTTTGTGCAACCCCGACTCAACTTTTGGATCGCGTTAAGGATGGCAGCGGCGTCCTTTTAAAAAGCCGAGTGCGCGAGGGTTTTTAAAAGACATAGCGAACAGCCTGACCGCAACGTTGAAAAATGGTGAGGAACGAGCCTGATTTTTCGCGTTGGGGGAACGCCCACATTTTTCACGAAAACACATAGCTAATGAACAAGTCACTCCTTTTTTTAGCGATTTCAATGATGCTGATTTCTTGCAGGACCAACCGCGTGATTGATGGGAAACGCGTGGGATTGTGGATTGAACACGACACTATTGAAGGTTCGGTCTACACGTCGCGAGGCAGGTATAAAAACGATTTTGAGGTGGGAAAATGGCGGCATTTTAAAAATAAAACCGTCGTAAAAACTGAAAAATACCGCGACAGCATTTGCTTGACTACGCATTATCACGCAAACGGCAACGTGCGACTCCAGGGCAAAACTAAGCTTCAGGAACGCGAAAACGAACTTCATTGGTTTTATTTTGGGCCGTGGAACGAGTACGATTCGGTTGGAAATCTTCTCGAAACAACGGTTTACGAAAATGGGTTGCAAGTCGATCCTGACTAATTAACAATAGTTGCGGAAAAACCGTAATTCTTTATTTTTTTTTGGGCGTTGCGTCGGGGGTTGAGCAATTTGGCCGAAATTATATGTATCAATCCAGACGCCGGGCTGTCTGCAGTGCACGGCACTTTGCTCCCATCCCTAACGCGAACCCGCGAAGCTGAAACCGCGCCCACACTTTGCACCGGAACAACATTATTTCCAATAACTCGTTACAAATGAGTCAGATCGTTGACAAACCTCGCATCAATCAATGCGATCTCATCAATCGCCAACAATCACTCCTATGCTTAGTAAATTTTTCATTCTCTGTTCGGGCGCCGACCAAAAAATCCTAACTGAATGTTCTCAAGGCGAGCGGACCAAGTTCGTCGGAATTGGCGCAACCGTTTTCTTTACCGCCGTTATGGCTTTTATTGCGGCATCATATGCACTTTATACCGTTTTTGAGAACGCGCTGATTGCCGTTAGTTTTGGTATCGTGTGGGGTTTGCTGATCTTCAACCTCGACAGGTTCATTGTTTCGACAATCCGAAAACGCGACAGTTTCAAATCCGAATTTTTACAGGCTGCACCGCGAATCGTGCTTGCCATCATAATTGCGATTGTCATTTCGAAGCCGCTTGAAATTAAGATTTTCGAAAAGGAAATCAACAGCGTTCTCCTCAAGGAAAAGAATCAAATGGCGATCAATAATAAGACTCAGGTTGCCAATTATTTCAAATCAGATCTTGAAACAAATCGCGCGAAAACCGATAGTTTAAAATCTGAGATTACCAAAAAAGAAGCTGAAGTTAATTTGCTTTATGAGGCGTATATCACTGAAGCTGAAGGCACCAAAGGAACCATGAAAATGGGAAAAGGTCCGGTGTTTTCTGAAAAATTAGCCAAACACAATCTTGCGAAAGCGGAACTTGATTCGATTAGGAAAGCAAACGCTGTTAAGCTTGCAACTTTAGATTCGCAGTCGAAAACGCTAGAGCAAGATCAGTCTAAAAAAATTAGCGAAACGCAACCTGTAATCGATAATTTCGACGGCCTGATGGCGCGGATAACCGCACTGAACACGCTTCCACTTTTGCCGTCATTGTTTTTAATGCTGTTGTTTCTCGCCATCGAAACTGCGCCAATCATCGCAAAATTACTATCTCCAAAAGGCGAATACGATTTTAAGATTGAAGATCTCGAAACGGCGCTCAAAGTGACAATTGCCCAGGATGTTTATCAACGAAACTTACTTGTAAGAACCAGCGCTGAAATGCACGATAAAGTGTATGCTGAAATTGCGTCCGACCGTGAACTCCTCGAACTTCAGCGCAAAAAAGCGACCGAGTTACTTGAACTCCAGGCCGAAAATTTTGTAGAAAAGCAGCGGCGAACGTTTTAAAAATACGACGCTTATTCAAATGGCGAATTACATCAACGCCAAAATCTCCTTTTTAAACGCGTCATATTCATTTTGAGTGATGAGTCCGCTGTCTAAAAGTTTTTTGTAGTTCTGGAGTTTTTCGAATAGTTCTTCGCTTGAAAGTGTTGCAAGTGAAGTTGCGGCCGGATTTTCAAGTTCAGAATCGATGTCGGGATCCGGGTGTTGCTTTTCATCGCGATAGCCGGAAAATTCGATCGGTATGATTTCGGCAAGATTGGTTACTTCTTCGGTTTCAACTTCTTCAATTTGGTTGTTGTCGGTAAGTTCGTCGTCGGTTTGCGGTTTTTCTGCGAAAATTCCGGGTTCGGTTTCGTGCATCACCTGAGCCGATTGGAAGCCGCTTACGATTTTTGCCGACTCAAGTTGCTCTTTGGCAAATGTGAATATCTTTCGGGCTTGGGATTTTGGAAGATAATCCATTGAAATGGTTAAATCCGACTTGGTCGAGAACGAAAATTCAGAACCCAAGATATTTTCTTTTACAAACGACGCCGCGATATCATCCCAACCGTAATCGGTAAAGTCCATCGAAAGTCCGAGGTTCTTCGGCTTGCAAATAATAATTCGTTTGTTGGTGAGCACAATGCTATCGGGAAAAACATTGATCGCCGGTTTTTTCTGAACGCCGATATAACCAACCACTTCATTTTTCATTAAGAGGTCGTTTAATTTTGAGGTGATCTTTTCGACCGCCTTCGGATCCTGATCTTCATTTAAAAAACTTTTGAGATGTTCCTTCATAACCTGAATTTTTAGTCAACTCTGTAAAGTTACTTTTAATTTTGCATTTCTGAAATCTCACTTTGCGCTTTTTTAGTCAGACTTGCAAATACCAGATCGTACGAATCGTGAATGAATTTTGCAATCAACTTGTCAGAAACACCTTTGTTTATATAGATGGTATTCCAGTGTTTTTTGTTCATGTGATAACCCGGAACAATATCGTCGTACTGTGCACGAAGTTCATCCGCAACTTCAGGATCACATTTTAAATTTGTACTTGGCTTGTCGTTTTCCCAATCCTGGAGCGAAGTCATGGCAAACATCTTTCCGCCCACTTTAAACACCAATGTATCTTCATCGAACGGAAAATGTTCAGTTACTGCTTTTAGCGACGCACATTTTTCGCAAAATTGCTGAATATTCATAGTGGTTGTAATTTGTATAAAACAGGTTTGCTGGGCGAGGCATCGTTTTCAAAGGACGCGATTTGAAGATTGAGCAGATACGATCCGTCTTCAATAGCCGAATCAACGTAAATCATCTCGGTAATTGTTGCCTGCAATCGCGCATCAGCGTTTAATTCGTTCACATTACTGACATTCCAAAATGCTTTGTGCGCCAATAATTTTCCTTCGTCACGCTCGCGGTCAACACTTGGAAGATCGATCAAAAGATGATTGATTTCGCTTTCGCGGATGTAACTCGCAGCCTCATGCAAAAGGTACGGCGGATTTCTATTTGAATATTTTTTGGACAATTTCGAATCTTCATTTGGCAGGGTGCGGATGATGATGGCTTCAGGTGACTTTCCGTTCAGTGCTTTCGAAATTTGATCTTTTGTGATGACGAAATCGGTGTTGTGAATCTCCGGAATTATTGTTATCAGCTCGGCGAAAAACATAAAGGTTGTCAACTGCTCGTTGATGCTGTAACGCTCTAAGGTAATATGGCCCAGGCATTCGGTGTGCGTGCCATGGCCGTGAGGGTTAAATTTTATATTGTTGAAATTTGTCGAACTCCCTTCTGAAACCTTTCCGATCCAGTCGCCCATTTTAACCGGCTCAATTTCCGGCTTGTCGATATACCATGCAATCGGATTGTCCTCTGAAGCACGAAGCGGAATTGAGATATCCAGCGGTTTTAGGAAATCGGCTTGGTAATTTTGTCCACGATGACTAATGGCTGCGACCATAAAAAAGATTTCCGACTAATTTACCAAAAATAAGTCGGATGCGATTCCGTCAGTCAGGAACTTTCCCCTTGAAGTTGTTTTGATCACATTTTCGTTGACCGATAGCAAACCGTTCTGAAAATACTTTTCCGCGGATTTTAGTAAATAATCAACTTTATCGCGGCCAAATTCGCGTTTAATCACATCTAATGAAATACCCCAAATCGTTCGCAATCCGGTCATGACATACTCGTTATACCGATCATCTGCGGTCAAAACCTCGAGTTCACTTGGCAATTCGGATTTTGAAATTGCTTGCAAATATTTGATGTTATTCGAAATGTTCCAGCTTCGCGAAATCGCGTTATAACTATGTGCCGAAGGTCCAATTCCGATGTATTTCACGCCTAGCCAATAAGCAGTATTGTTCCTTGAAAAGTAACCTTGTTTGCCGAAATTCGAAAGTTCATAGTGAACAAATCCGGCCTGGTCGAGCTTTTCCACTAAAATCGAAAATTGGTTTTGCGCCTGACTTTCAGATGGTTGTTCAATTTTCCCGGTTTTTACCAGTTTGTGAAGTGCAGTTCGAGGTTCTACCGTTAAAGCGTACGCCGAAATATGCGGAATTTCGAGACCGAGTGCGATGTCGATGTTCATTTGCCATTTGGCATCATCCATTCCCGGAATTCCATAAATAAGGTCGATCGAAATATTATCGAATTTTCTCCGGGCATTTTTTAGCGATTCGAGTGCTTGCGATGCGTCATGCGCGCGGTTCATCATCAGAAGTTCTTCGTCAAAAAACGATTGAACCCCGATGCTTAGTCGGTTTATTGGCGATTCTGCTAAAGCAAAAATCACGTCATTGGTTAAATCATCCGGATTGGCCTCTAAGGTAATTTCCGGATTTTCAGTGACAATATAATTTTTGTAAACTGCATCGATTAAAAACTTAATTTGGGAAGTGCTGAGTACACTTGGCGTTCCACCTCCAAAATAAATCGTTTCAACAACTTCAGATTTGAATTCGGATTTTCGAAGTTCAAGTTCGCGAGACAATGCCAGAACCATTTCATCTTTTCGCTCCATTGAGGTTGAAAAATGAAAATCGCAGTAGTGACAAGCTTGCCTGCAAAAAGGAATATGAATGTAAATTCCGGCCATTAGCGTACGCGGCTTTCGTTTTGTTTGACAAAGGCATCCCAACCCGTATAACTTTTTTCGCCGATTGCTTTCCCTGAATTAAAAAAATGACAAACAGCTGCTGCGAGTCCGTCGGTGCTATCGAGATTTTTCGGAAGTTCTTTAAGTCCAAGAAGCTGTTGAAGCATTTTTGCCACTTGTTCCTTGCTGGCGTTTCCGTTTCCGGTGATTGCCATTTTTATTTTTTTTGGTTCGTATTCTGTAATCGGAATCTGACGTGAAAGTCCGGCCGCCATTGCCACGCCTTGCGCCCGTCCGAGCTTTAGCATCGACTGTACGTTTTTACCAAAGAATGGCGCCTCGATCGCAATTTCATCGGGATGGTGCGTTTCAATGAGTTCGATGGTTCGCTCGAAAATAACTTTCAATTTGGTGTAATGGTCGTCGTACTTGCTTAGAATGAGTTCGTTTAGCTGCAAAAAGTGCATTTTTTTTCCAACGACTTTTATCAATCCGAAGCCCATGATCGTCGTACCGGGATCAATTCCCAAAATGATGCGTTCGTTTGCCAATTTATTTCTTTATTTTGTGGGATGCGTTCTCTTCCCGACAAAACTAAACAATATCTGATAGCCGTCTGCAAACTTTTAATCGTCGGGTTGGCTTTTTACTTCATCTATAGTGAACTTGCCAATAACGATAAACTTGATTGGATCAGGTTCCAGGAGAAATTCGAGAAAAACAGCACTTGGTACGGAATCACATTCATTCTTTTCCTGAGCGTATTAAACCGCTTCCTTGAAATTTTAAAGTGGCAGAATCTGGTAAGTGTGATCCGGCGAATTTCGGTAGGCGAATCAACAAAGCAAGTTCTTGCGGCGTTAACGGCTGCGATATTTACGCCGAATGGCCTTGGCGAATACGGTGCAAAAGCGTTGTTCTTCGAAAAGAGCAAGCGAAAGAAAATCGTATTCCTAAATTTAATCTGCAATGGCGCGCAGATGATGCTTTCGGTGGTATTCGGCTTTGTCGGCTTAATGTATTTCAACTATTATTACGATGTAATCTCAATTCAAACGCTTGCACTGATTCTGACAATTATTTTCGGTGTTTTCCTGATATTGGTTTTACTTCGGAAGGCAACCATAAAAGGCTATTCGATTGAAAGATTACTCAGGAAACTCGACCAGTTACCACGCAGAATCCACCGTAAAAATCTGTTCCTCGCCGTCCTTAGGTATTTGACATTTTCCCACCAGTACTATTTTTTGTTTGTGGCTTTCGATGTCGATTTGCCGTACTTGTTATTAATGTCGGCCATTACAAGTGTGTATTTTCTAGCTTCGTCGCTTCCAACGTTTCAATTTCTGGATTTCGCGGTTAAAGGCGGAGTCTCCGTCTTTTTCTTTGGCATGGCCGGAATAAACGAATGGATTGTGGTATTTATAACCATGTTGATGTGGTTTTTGAATATTGTTCTCCCGGTTGTAATCGGGAGTTATTATGTACTCAGATTCAAACCCGAATGGAAGCACTAATTATCATTCTTGAGATTTACTTATTGTTGTACGTGATTTATATCGTGCGACTGATTGCGGGCTTTTCCAAAGTTTCTGAGGTCACGCTGAAATCATCCCAACCTTCAACATTTTTCTCGGTGATCGTTCCTTTCCGGAATGAAGCCGACAACTTGCCCACATTACTCGACAGCATTAAAACACTTGATTATCCGATCGATCTTTTCGAGTTTATTCTTGTTGATGATTCGTCAAGCGATGATTCGCAGACCTTGATTTACAGATGGCGGATGGAAAATGGATCTTACAATCTGACGCTACTCGAGAATGTGAAAATTTCGGGTTCGCCGAAAAAAGACGCCATATTGCGAGCGAGCATGATCGCTACCGGAGATTGGATTATCACGACTGATGCCGACTGCAAACTGCCGCCAACCTGGCTCCGCGCTTTCAACGATTACATAGCGACAAACGAAGTTGAAATGATTGCGGGACCTGTTACTTACTCGGCTAAATACAATTTTCTAGAGCAATTTCAGCGCGCCGATTTCCTAAGTCTTCAAGGCGCAACAATCGGAAGTTTCGGGATTGGACAAGCATTTATGTGTAATGGCGCGAATCTGGCCTACAAAAAAGAACTTTTTAACCGACTCGACGGGTTTAAAGGCAATGATTTGAGAGCGACCGGGGATGATGTTTTCTTGCTTCAAAAAGCAGTTGCCGAGGACGCTTCGCAGGTTCACTATTTAAAAAGCAAAGCCGCTATCGTGACCACCAAACCTGAGAATTCGTGGACTAATCTTTTCAATCAAAGAGTTCGCTGGGCATCAAAAACCAATAGTTACCAATCGGAGTTCGGAGAAAACCTGGCGCTTCTTGTGTTAGGCGGAAACCTGGCATTTATCATACTTGTGTCGCTGTTTTTCGGCGGACATCTATCCGGAATCCACGTTGTTGGAGTTGTCGTTGTAAAATTGGCAGTTGATTGGATTCTGATGTACAAGTCCAACTCATTTCTTTATTCCGGGAAATTCTTTTTTCCGATAGGCTCATCGATCGTTTACCCGCTGTTTTCTGTTGTCGTTGCGATGTATTCGATGGTGTTCAGGTATGAGTGGAAAGGCCGAAGTTACCGATAACCCCCTAGCCCGGATAGTAGCGGCATCCTTTTTTGCTTTTGACCTGCGAGTTCAACTTTAACAATTTCGGCAAAAAAGATATAGCGAATAGCCGGAAAAGCTACTAAACATCAACTATTCGATCGACAAGATAACCGGAAGCACAAATTGTGTTTTGACGGGGATTCCGCGTTTGATAGCGGGATTGATTTTTGGGAAATCGAGCAATCTGGAATGTAAGATGCTGTCGATTTTTTTTACGTCGTAGCGCACGCTGTCTTTTGGGAATTGCGGCTCGAATTGTATTGACGAATCGGGGAAAACCGTAACGCGGACTGCCATGGTGTCGAGTTCGGGATAAAGTACTGAAAGCGTATCGATGTCGAGCTTTTGCTGGATTGACTGCGCTAAAAAGTCGAAGAAACACTGTCGTCTGATTGAAATGTCCTCGATCGAATCGCAATCGGCTACCGAAGGAAATTCATCTACTTCGCTCCAATTGATCGACTCGAGTTCCCGCTTAAGCAGCTCATCTTTTGTAGGAACCGACTTGTCAAAATATTGACAGCCGGAGAATGAGACGAGCACTAACAGCAGGATGATTTTTTTCATATTCGTCGGCGAAGTACGCCGTAACCGATTAAATTCTTAACTTCAAGCATCAAAAATACTAAAATTAAACTTATGGATATCATACTGCTGACACTCGGTTTATGCTGCATAATTCTCGGCATCGCGGGAAGTTTTCTACCGGTGCTTCCCGGAACGCCTCTCGCCTGGCTGGGACTTTTGCTGCTTTATCTGACCAAAGCCATCGAAATGAACTATTGGATTTTAGGTGTCACGCTAGCAATTACGTTGGTTACTTCAGTGCTTGCCTACACAATTCCGGCGCGCGGCACGAAGCGTTACGGCGGAAGTAAATATGGAATTTGGGGAACAAACATCGGACTTGTGGTGGGGATTTTTGCACCTATTCCGTTTGGATTTATTATCGGACCGTTTGTTGGCGCTCTGATCGGCGAACTGATTTATAATTCGCAAGACCACAATCGTGCATTTAAAGCGGCAACCGGTTCTTTTATCGGATTTTTAGCATCGTCGTTCATCAGTTTCCTGACATGTGTGGCATTTCTTGGAATATTTATTTCGGTTGCATGGTCGTATCGCAACGCTCTGGTTAATTATTAATCCAATAATAAAAAAGCCTTCCGATGTGGAAGGCTTCTAAAAATTTAGTTGATTACTAACTTAGTGAGTTGCTTTAAATTTCCATCACTGATTTCCAATAAATAAAGTCCGGAGCTCAAATCAGAAACGTCAATTGACAAGTTTGCCGTACCTCCTTGCACTGTTTTAACAGCCTTTCCAAGCAGGTTATAAATTGTGACACTTTCGATATTTACGTCGGAAGCTACAAACACGTGATCGTTTGCCGGATTCGGATAAACTTTAAAGTTCACCACCTGCGAATCTGTAACATGTAGTTGTTGGACAAAAGTTGTCACAAAGGTGTTTGTAATGATTGGCGGATTAAAATCGAAGTAGATCGCTGCGGTGTTTTGGATCACATCGCCGATTGCATACCCCGGAAGTGGCTTGATCTTATACTGCACGTATCCTTTAGCTCCTTCCGAATCCTGGCTTGCGGCAGGCAGCATGATATGTTCAAAACTCCAGCTTAGCCCACGATCAACACGGTCTAACACATAATCATGACTGGCACTTACCATTCTGAGTGAACTTACATCCAACCCCGAATCGAGCATGTCGGTAATGTTAACATTTATCGCGCTGGCCGTTCCGGTATTTTCAAAACGAATGGTGTAATACAAATAGTCGGTTGCGGTAAAATCGGCGTGTAAGATTTCGGGTCCGTGCGATTCCATTTTGTCGTTCGGGTCGTAGGATCCGATGACGGTTTGTGACGAGGAAGCCGAATTGTTTTCCGGTGCGATATCCCCCGAAACCGGAACAATCGATGCCGTACTTGTTAGCAGTTGCCCCAGTGAAATGGTTGGTATTGTTGGCACTTGCATCTCAATATTAATAGTGCGGGTCTCGAATGGCAAGAGATTGGCGAAGTTGTACGAAAACCCATTCGGAGAAAGCGTTGCTCCGGCAGGCATCACCGATAAAATTGACACATCCGGATCCTTGCCAAAAGTAACCGTTCCCGATATTACCTCAGTACCCAAATTTGAATATGAAAGGGTATTCGAATAGGTAAATCCAGGTCGCGGCGCTTCATTCGGAATGATATTCACCGCAAGATCAGCATAATTTGCAGCTACGGTTACCGGAAAGAAATATTCCTGTAATCCGCCACCGGGAACTATTGAAATGTTTGAATAACTAGAAGTTGTCAATGCAAAATTTGTGGCATAAAGCGGATCCAATGCAAAACCAAAATCGTATGAAATTCCGGCGCTCAGATCATAGATCTCATATGTACCCGACAGCGTAGAAATGTTGTGAATATTACCATCATTATTGGTTTCATACGTAAAATTCCCTAACGGAAAATTCTGCTCGTCAACGTCTTTCACGCCATTACTATTAGAATCTAAAAAGGCGGTTAATTTCAATCCTGTGCAATCTAGCTCACCTGTCTCGCCGGTTGTAGGTTGCGTAATTTTTATATATCCCGGCATATTGCTGTAATTGGTGATCATCAACAAGTAATATTCGCCCGGCTGAGCGTTCGGAATATTGACAATTTCCTGCACCGCGACTGAAAAACTACAATCAACAATATTTTCAACAGTCAATCCTCCCGCACAAGCCGCTATCGGATCTGTGAACGGACCAAAAGCTACAAAATCGACATCAAGTGGCAATTGATTGAAATCAGAACTCGTGTTTTGATCGACCACCAGGTTAACGTTGCCTGCAACTCCAATCGGAAGATAAAACCAAGTCGGATTTGCAACCGTTCCAATACATCCAAAATTGCCATTTCCCGAAACAATATTATTTTGCGTGTTCGCAAAAGGAATTCCAAGCGAATTGCAAAGTGAATTTGCACCTATACAAGTGGCTGTTTCAACACAAGAGGTACTAACCTGCAACGTCAATTGATATAAACGATGACAAGCTTCATTAACAAATTCACGAACAAATATTACCGTCGAAGAACTTGTTGCACTTACACTAAAATTCGACGGATTAGCTATCGGATTGTCGAACGTGGCCGCATCCTGGCTATTGGTGAAGTAGGTAAACGATTCATTCGGGTCAATTTGGTTGCCGGCCAATGTAAGATCGAAAACAACCGAGCCGTCATTGTCGGAATCACATGCAATAAGTGGTGTAAAATTAAACTCTGCCGGAACAACTTCAGACGAATTCAGATAGAATGGCAAAACCTCAAACGCACCGGTAGTAGTATTTTCTAAACGGGCAAATATCGGCACTTCCATAACCGGTGTCGGCATGCAATAATTCGAACTGTTTGCGATCGCGTTTGTACCGGCCATCGCGTCCGGCTCCGATACGTGGTAGGTTACCACATGTGTGCTTTGATCCAGTGTATTGATAATTGTGTAGGTATTGTCCGTCAGGAAAAAGCAAGCCGTACTCGCAAAACTACATTTAAAAAGATTTTCGGGCGTTCCGCTTTGAGGACAGGCCGGTAAAATCGATTCGCCAGCGCTCCAATTGCTAATCGTGCCGTCAGCGCAAAACGTCCTGACAAAAACCTGATAATGCATCCCACAATCCAAATCGGAAAAGAAATGTGCACCGGTTGAAACGATCCCGGCAGTTTGCGGTGTCGGCGTTTGACCGAAAGGCGCCAGATAAACTTCGTAAGTGACTCCCGGAATTGCATTCCAATGTACCATGGCTGTTGTATCGAAAGCGTATATCTCAAACGATGTCGGCGCTGCACAAACTTCATCACACTGGTTTATGTACAAGAATATCTGCGTCAGCGCATGGCAACCCGTTTGCAAATCAGACGACCGGGCCCAAATAACTTGCTGATTTGGAACCGTATTCTGAAAACTTGAATAATCAATCGGCATATTTGCCAATTGAGCATCCATTTCAGTCTCGTGAAACGAAATCTCAAAACCGGCACCCAACTGTGCCCAAAGCGACTCGGCAATCGAGCCCAAATCAATATACATGATTCCGTCACCATCGCCATCACAATACTCAAAACTTTGCGTCGTCGGAACGTTTGGCGCGGGTCCGGTTTCAAAAACAATTTGCGAGAATGAGAGCGTGTTGTCTGAAATTTGCTGGTAGCGAACGTAAATAATCGACGTACTACTGACCACGTAATTATTCGGGTCCTGAATCGGATTTACGCCAGCTAGCGCATCAGCACTCGATAAGTGATAAGAAACCTGGTAGTCACTTGGCGAGGCGTCGACCCAAGTTCCCATATTAATCTGGTCGAGATCAAAAGTTGAATTGTATTGCTGGCAACTCAAAATCGCAATGTCCATAGGCTGAAAACCCTGAGCGGACACCCCTAAAAAGGAAAGCAATAACGCAAAAAATAGTAATAGTTTTTTCATCGCGGATGGTTTAGCACCCGCTAATTTAATTGATTTCTAACCAGTTACAACAAAGCTTCAAAAATATTTTTTAGGCATTTTTTTATGGCGTTGCCCCGTTTCAAGGGTGCGCAACAATTCAAATTTACAGGCGGGGCCGGGCTGTTCGCAGTGCACGGCACTTTGCTGCCATCCCTAACGCAGCCGATCGGTTCCTTACGCCCTATCGGGAAAACTGTAACCGATCGGTTTAAACGAATAATTATTCGACATCTCCGCCGAACATGCGGTAAGTCCGACAATCAAGTCCATTTCCGCTTGTATCACAACATAATCACCGGCTTTGCTCTTCGGTGGATGAACGCCAACTTTCCCCGATTCGCCATCAACCGAAACATTCATAAAAACATTGAACGTCGGACCAATTTCGTCGGGTCCGATTCCATGAGGCGACAACGCTTCACATAAATTTCCATAACAACCGCGATGTGGATGCTCATGTCCATAAATGATTCTAAAAGTGTCTTTGCTACACGGAGTCAGTAAAAAATCGTGTCTGCCAACAGTATCCTCAATAATGTTGAACATAACATTGCTCCGGTTGGAATAAAAAGGATGGCCAATTGACAGGAAAATCGTTTCGGCGTAATCGATAGTTCTGCCCGGCGATAAATATTCGCGTTTGTCGTGCAAATTGAAACAGATCATATCCGAAACTTGTTCGCCCTGGATGTCGATGATTTTAAGTTTTTCTCCTTTTTTTAAAGTGAATGCGGTGCCGCTACGCGGACTTATGGTTCTTTGTTCTTCCATGGTTTATGTGTAGCGGGCATTGCCATTGCTCATCAAGGCGCTGTCCCGTATATTGATATACTTCTGATGATGTTCCGAAATCGTTTAGCATCGGATTAATACCGCCCGCAAGCGCCGTGTCACGTTTGCGGATGATATTTTTCATCTTTTGATATTGATTGTTTTGACGTAATTGCTCGAATTGATTATGCGGATTAAACACAATCGCCGGATATTTGAATCGGCGTGCCGGCCTGCTGCTTGCCGGATGTAATCCGATGCAGAAAAAGGCTTCGCTTTTCAAGCTAAAGCTAAAGTTGTCAGATTCGGGATTATCCGAAACCCGCGGATCGTAGTCGAATTTATGTGCATCGATATCAGACAAGGCCTGGAGTCGTTGCCAAAAGAATTGATCAAATGCAGCTTCTGTCAGCACCGACGGCTGTTCAAAGATGACAACGGCACTGTTGAAAGGCGAATCTGATTTTCGATAATTTTCGACAAAGTCGTAGATGAAGTTTAGGATGGCGTAATCATCCTTTGGGCAAGCCATATGTCCGGCAACAAAAACGCGTTGCTGATCCTTGACCAGCGAGGCTTTGGCGGCAACACATGGGAACGAAACATCTTCGAGGTGCTTTACCCAATCGGCTGTGATTTTATTCTGAATTTCCATTTTTGCAATTTATAAAGGGGCAGCCGAGGCTTCCTTTACTAAAGTTTGCAATAATCAATGGCAAATCCTATAGATTTAACGGGGTTTTATAAGTTGTGCAATGGGAAATCAGCGACTTAAGAAAATGAAAAAATCGATTTCAGAATACCCTTAAATCAAAAAAGCCATCCACAAAAGTGGAAAGCTTTTCATTGGTCTAACTACTAAACCCGGCACTTACGTGCCAAAAACAACACAACTACTTTGATTACTTTACCCTAGAGAGGGCTAGGTAAAAACTTTTGCTTTTTTGGGGCAAAAAAAGGTTTCCATTTCTGAAAACCTTTTCCCAAATTGGCGGTCTGGACGGGACTCGAACCCGCGACCCCATGCGTGACAGGCATGTATTCTAACCAACTGAACTACCAAACCTTGCAGTGATTCACGTTACTGACGTGCGGTGAACTTGTTTGCGAGTGCAAATATACTACAGATTTTTACTTGTGCAAACCTAAAACCAACTTTTTTTTAAAATTTTAGCCAAAGCGCTGCTTCTCTACAAGATACGTCGTCAAGATTTTTTCAAAATTTTCGCCGACTGCAACCGGGACATACTTAATTCTGTTCTGCGCGCAGGTCATTGCTACCTTTTTAAAGTATTCGGTAACTTCAGCTTCGTAAGCTTTCTGGACATTATCGGCAAATATGTTTATCTCCTCGCCGGTTTCAAGGTCGATGAACTTGCGCGGCGCGTTGTCGAAGGCAAAATCAACTTCGGTTTCTCTATCTACAACATGAAAAAGAACGACTTTATGTTTGTTGTGCTTTAAATGTTGGAGCGCACTAAAAAGTTTTTCGTCATCGCCGTGCTGAAACATATCGGTAAATAGAATGATAAGCGACCTACGGTGCATTTTTTCGGCAATTTGATGCAGGTATGTGACGGTGTCGGTCGACTTAGATCCCTTCGGATTTTGGAGTACTTGCTCAAGTTTATCGAGTAACATCCGGTGATGCCTGTCGCTTCCTTTCTCAGGCGCGTAATATTCGTACGTATCCGAATAAATGCTCAATCCAACCGCGTCGCGTTGTTTCTTTAATAGATTCATCAATACCGCCGATGCCAGTACGGAAAAGCCGATCTTACTTTTGTAAAACGGCGTTCCCGATTCTAGTTTTGGATAATACATCGAGGATGAGTTATCGATGATCAAATGACAACGCAAATTGGTTTCTTCCTCGTAGCGTTTGGTGTAAAATCGGTCGGTTTTAGCGTAAAGTTTCCAATCAATGTGTTTGGTACTTTCGCCGGAGTTGTAGGTTTTGTGTTCGGCAAATTCGGCTGAAAACCCATGAAACGGACTTTTGTGCATTCCGCTTACAAAACCTTCGACCACTTGATTTGCCAAAACTTCCAAATGACCGAAACTCGATATTTTTTCTATTTGGGATTCGATTTTCATCCGACTAATATAAATATTTGTAACGAGAGATTAAAAGGTAAGATCCGGCTGAATTTCAGCCCCGATGGGAAGCGGCATCCTTTTGCGCCCGCGGTTTTTAGCGGGCGCAAAAGATATAGCAGACAGCGGGACACAGACTCAAACGAAAAATCGGTCATTCTGCTGCATAAAAAAAGGACTGACTTTCATCAATCCTTTAAAATTTGTAGTGGTTAGCTTACAAAACCGCGTTTAGAGAATCGGCGTAAGTTTGCTTTGGCGCAACTCCGACCTGACGTCCTACCACTTCTCCGTTTTTGAAAACGAGAACCGTTGGAATATTACGAACGCCGTACTTTGCTGCGAACTCCTGGTTTGCGTCTACGTCAACTTTACCGACAACTGCTTTGCCTTCAAATTCGGTGCTTAGCTCGTCGATGATCGGGCCAACCATGCGGCATGGGCCACACCAAGCTGCCCAGAAATCGACCATTACGGGCTTATCTGATTTTAAAACTACTTCTTCAAAATTTGCGTCTGTTATTGCTTGTGCCATGATGATGTCTTTTGATTATTCAGCAAATTTAACGCATTTATCTCTAAAGTCTTGTTAATTAAATTGCTTTTGCCTATCTATAAATTGATTTATCCGATCAATTGAGTCGGAAATTTAAATTCATTTTTTCGAGTTCGCGTAAAAGTTCGCCGCAAATATTGACCTTTAGCTTTCGGCTAGGCATTGCTAAACGAGTGACAATGCGGACTTCCTCTGGTTCGCGTTCGACTTCAACCTCAACTTCGAGCGGCTCTTCGTCATCGGTAATTGTCTGCTCGGCGAGTTCAACCGGTGGCGGTGCGATTTTGACGGTTTCGGTTTCGAGCACCTCAAAAGAAACCTGATGATCGCCTTTATTTGACTGGAAAACCAGGCTGAGCTGATGGATCATGGCTGTGGCCACATCCTGGATATTAAGATGAATGATGAGCTTTTTGGCAAAATTTGTAAGAACATCCTGAAGATATTGAATCAAAATAAACTGCACGCGAGGTTCGCCACGTTTGCCTGTTTCTTTGTCTGCCCAACCTTCTTTGACCAAAAGTTTCATAAACGTGAAATTGTTCTGGATCAGGAAGTGGCGGAATTTCAGATATTCCTCGCCAAAGATCCGGAACTCGTGACTTTCGTCGTAACCCTCGAGCGTGAATGAAGCCCAACCTTTACCGTTTTTGGCAGTTCGGTGTTGAACGTTGGTAATGATTCCGCCCAAATGAAGCGTCTTATTTACGTGTTGCTCCAGATTTTTAAGAGCGTCGAGTCGGGCGTTGCAGAAATATTTCATTTCGAACTTGTAATCGTCGAGCGGATGGCCGGAGATGTAAATTCCGACGACTTCTTTCTCCTTTGCCAGCTTTTCCATGGTGCTCCATTCCTCGCAAGGCGGAACGACAGGTTCTGGAATTTGCACATCACTTGATTCGCCGAAAAGACTGACTTGCGACGAATTTTCGTTCTCCTGAAACTTCGCACCATAGCGTATTGCCTTTTCCAGAAAAGTGATTCCGTCGCCTTCCTCATGAAAATATTGGGCACGATGCGTTCCCAGAAATGAATCGAAACCACCGGCAAGCGCCAGGTTTTCAAAAGCTTTTTTATTGGCCGCCCGAAGATCGATGCGTTTCGCCATGTCAAAAATCGACTTGTATTTACCCGTTTTCCGGTTTGAGACAATGGTTTCAACCGCTCCCATTCCGACACCTTTCACGGCGCCAATTCCGAATCGGACCGCGTAATTTTCGTTAACGGTGAATTTATAAAACGATTCGTTAACGTCCGGGCCAAGTACCTGAAGTCCCATTCGCCGACATTCTTCCATAAAGAATGACACTTGTTTTATATCGCTCATGTTGTTTGAAAGTACCGCAGCCATGTATTCGGCCGGATAATTTGCTTTTAAATATGCGGTTTGGTAAGCGATCCAAGCGTAGCAAGTCGAGTGCGATTTGTTGAACGCATATTCGGCAAACGCTTCCCAGTCCTTCCAAATTTTTTCGAGTTTATCGGCGGGATGACCTTTAGCAACGGCTTGATCGATGAATTTCGGCTTCATCTTATCGAGTACGTCCTTTTGTTTTTTACCCATCGCCTTTCGGAGTACGTCGGCATCACCTTTTGAGAAATCGGCTAACTTTTGCGACAAAAGCATAACCTGTTCCTGATAAACGGTGATTCCATAGGTTTCTTTTAGAAGATCTTCACAAGCTTCAAGGTCATAAGTAATTTCTTCTTCGCCATTTTTTCGTTTGATAAAACTCGGTATGTACGCGATAGGTCCCGGGCGGTAGAGCGCGTTCATCGCAATAAGGTCATCGAACACGGTCGGTTTGAGTTCCTTCATGTACTTCTGCATACCCGGACTTTCATACTGAAAAATCCCGACGGTTTCACCTCGCTGGAAAAGTTCATAGGTCTTCTGGTCGTCGATCGGAAATTCGTCGGGATCGAGATCAATTCCGGTTCGATATTTAACGAGCTTGACCGTGTCTTTAATCAACGTCAATGTTTTAAGGCCGAGGAAATCCATTTTCAACAACCCGGCGCTTTCTACAACCGAGTTATCAAATTGTGTCACATAAAGATCCGAATCTTTAGCTGTTGCCACCGGTACAAAGTTGGTGATGTCGTCGGGTGTGATGATAACACCGCACGCGTGAATACCGGTATTTCTGAGAGTTCCTTCAAGCACTTTTGCCTGTTGGATGGTAGTTCCGCCAAGATCATCGGCTTTGGCGAGTTCAAAAAGTTCTTTTACTCGTTCGAAATCTTCCGGTCGGAGCGACGACTTTAATTTGTCGTTCGCAAAGCTGAAAATTTTGGCTAAGCTTAATGTATTTGGGATGAGTTTGGAAATTCGTTCGGCTTCGAACAACGGCAGATCCAAAACCCGCGCAGTATCTTTTATCGACGATTTCGCGGCCATCGTACCATAAGTAATGATTTGTGCGACCTGTTTTGATCCGTATTTCCGGATAACATAATCCATTACGCTGCTTCGGCCTTCATCATCAAAATCGATATCGATATCAGGAAGCGACACACGATCGGGATTTAAGAAACGCTCGAATAGCAAATTGTATTTCAGCGGGTCAATATTTGTGATTCCGAGGCAATACGCCACCACTGATCCGGCGGCCGAACCCCGACCAGGCCCAACCGATACGCCCATTGCACGAGCGGCGGCGATGAAATCCTGAACGATTAGAAAATATCCCGGGTAACCCGAGTTCTCGATGGTCAATAGCTCGAAGTCGATCCGTTCTCTGATTTCCGGAGTAATCTCGCCATATCGACGTTCGGCTCCTTTATAAGTCAGGAAGTTTAAATACTTGTTTTCACCTCTTTTTCCGCCGTCGTTTGCATCTTCGGCAATTAAAAACTCTTCCGGAATGTCGAATTTCGGCAAGAGGACATTTCGGGAAAGATCATAGGCTTCGACTTTATCGACGATCTCTGAAATATTTAAAATCGCTTCCGGGAGATCAGAAAAGATCCGCTTCATTTCATCGCCCGACTTAAAGTAATATTCCTGATTCGGTAGTCCGAAGCGATATCCGCGACCGCGACCAACAGGAGTCGCTTGTTTTTCACCATCGCGAACGCAAAGCAAAATATCGTGCGCATTAGCGTCTTCTTTATCGATGTAAAAGGTATTGTTTGACGCTATCAGTTTGACGTCGTGTTTTCGGGCGAGCTTGATCAATGCGGCATTCACCCGATCTTCATCTTCCTGATTATGCCGCATCAACTCGATATAAAAATCAGCACCAAATTGCTGCTTCCACCATAAAAGCGCGTCTTCAGCTTGATTTTCACCCATATTTAAGAGCTTATTTGGAATCTCACCATAGAGATTTCCAGACAAGACGATGACATCTTCTTTGTATTGTTCGATCAGCGCTTTATCGATTCGGGGAACATAGTAGAATCCTTGTGTGTACGCGATTGATGAGAGTTTGGCCAGGTTGTGATACCCTCGTTTGTTTTTGGCCAAAAGCACAATCTGATAACCGTTGTCTTTCCGAGATTTGTCTTTGTGATCTTCACAGACAAAAAATTCGCAGCCGACGATTGGTTTGATCGGAACCTCGGTTGGTTCTTCGCCATTTTCAACCGCGGATTTGTTTTTGGCTTCCGCCGATTTGTTATGCGACATGATTTCACGAACAAAATGAAACGCGCCCATTAAATTCGCATGGTCAGTCATTGCCACGGCCGGCATTTTATTTTTCGAGGCTGCCTGAACCAAAGCTTTGATGCTGATGGTTGATTGCAAAACCGAAAATTGGGTGTGATTGTGCAAGTGAACAAAATCGGTGTCGGCAAGTGCGCCCGGATCAACAGTTGTGGCTGATGCCGGAGTTGAGGCTGGATTTGCGAGTCCGAGTTTTACGCGAACCGCTTCCGAAGCCGCTTTTAAATTGATATGTTTTAAACCGATTAGCTGAATTTCACGCGGATTTTCACGCTTAAAATTTTCGTAATAGTCAGCCGGAACGTCGAGTTCTTCTTTTGGAAATGCCTCACGTCTTACCAATTCCAGAAAACAGCGCGTTGTAGCCTCAACATCCGCGGTTGCGTTGTGCGCTTCCGAAAACGGAATATTGAAAAGGTATTGATGGAGTTCGGTTAATGTCGGAAGTTTGAATTTTCCGCCACGTCCGCCCGGAAGTCGTAGGATTGACGCTGTACATTCGGTACATGTGTCCAATACGCGTTTTGAAGTGAACGGCGACTCTAGGTTAAGTCTATAATATTCACTTCCCATGATATTGATGTCGAATCCGACATTCTGCCCCACCACATAATTCGCTTTTGACAAGGCGAGGTTAAATTTCTCCAGAATTTCCGAAAGCGGAGTTCCTTCTGTTTCGGCAAGTTCGGTTGAAATTCCGTGTACGCGCTCGGCATCATAAGGAATATTGAAACCTTCAGGCTTTACCAAATAATCCTGATGTTCGATTAGCCGACCCATGTCGTCATGAATCTGCCAGGCGATCTGCACGCAGCGTGGCCAGTTTGATGTATCTGATATAGGTGCGTCGTAACGTTTCGGAAGTCCGGTGGTTTCGGTGTCAAAAATTAAGTACATAAGTGAAAATCAGGTAGATGTGAAATCTGAAAACTCAAAGTGGAATGTTTCAAAAATAGCCATTTCTACCAAGATGGCTTCGGGAAGTTATCAACAAAAAAAAAGTCACTTACCTAACGGTAAATGACTTTTTAATATTGTGAGAGAATTCAGCTGCTTAGTATCCACCTCTGTTTCCACCGCCGTAACCACCGCCACCGCGATTGTCACCACCACGACTGTTACCGCCACCGTAGCCACCGCTACCGCCGCCATAACCGCCACCGCCACGGTTTCCACCGCCGCCACCAAAGCTTCTTCTTTCGCCTTCTGGTTTTGGTTCAGACTTGTTAACAACGATTGCACGACCTTGAACAGTCGCACCATTCAATTCATTTATAGCTTTTTGGGCTTCTTCATCATTTGGCATTTCAACAAAACCAAATCCTTTACTTCTACCCGTAAATTTATCAGTTATAATTTTCACAGAGTCAACAGCTCCGTATGCTTCAAAAGATTCTCTCAAATCTGCTTCCTCAATACTGAACGGAAGGCTTCCAACAAAAATATTCATAAGTACTAGTTTAATTAATTCAAACAAATATAATTTAAATTTTTAGACTTTCTGCGAAAAGATTTATTATTAATTCGTTATATAAATAAAAAAACCACCTGAAAATCAGATGGCTTTTAAAAATATTTCAAATTTCACTACTCTGCTGTAGCCGAAATCACACGTACTTTATAGAAATTTCCTTGTTGAAAGTTAAGCAAATTGTCTGCTTCAGGGTCCGTAGATTGGTTGATCGCATTAAATCTGAATGAACCCGTTACAGTGTTTGCAACTTCATCATAATCAGTGATTACGATTTGCCCATCGCCAAAATTTGCACCTGTCGAAAACACGACATCTTGTGCGCCACGTGAATCAGAAAAAGTAGCCTGACGCGCCGTACTGTTACCCAGAATAAACGTTCCTTCGTTGTGATTTTGCGTTTTTAAAGTCAGCGTTTCGTATTGCGTTAGTCCGATAATGGTTAATCCGCCATTCTGGTCTAATTCGGCATACTGATCGTTCGCACGCCACATTACACCATCTTTCAAACCCTGAATTGCAGGATTTGGCCTACTGATATCTTCGGTACAGCTTAAGACCAATATTGACAAGAGAAACAAAGCGCAAAAACGGCCGATATTTTTCATAATAGTTAAGTTTATAAAGACAAAAATAGTTTTTTAAAATAAAATCTCGAGAAATTAATCGAAAATCCGACGTAATCCATGGCAAATGAATCCGGTACCAACTAATTTTACGCGCAATATTTCAACGTTCAATAAAAAAGCATATCTTTGCGCCCTTAATTAACAGAGGTCGGGAACCTCAAAATTTAATCATACGATTATGCCGGTAAAAATTAGATTACAGAGACATGGTAAAAAAGGAAAACCTTTTTACTGGGTTGTAGCTGCGGATTCGCGCTCAAAAAGAGATGGTAAATACCTTGAAAAACTAGGAACTTACAATCCAAACACTAATCCTGCAACGATCGAGATCAACCTTGACAGTACAGTTCAATGGCTTCACAACGGAGCACAGCCAACTGATACTGCTCGCGCTATCCTTTCTTACAAAGGGGCGTTGCTAAAACACCACCTTGATGGCGGAGTTCGCAAAGGAGCATTGACTCAGGAGCAAGCTGACGAAAAATTAGCTAAATGGCTAGACGAAAAAGCAGGAAAAGTAGATTCTAAAAAAGAAGGACTTACTAAAGCTCAAGCTGATGCAAAAGCAAAAGCACTTGAAGCTGAAAGAAAAGTAAACGAAGACCGTATTGCTGCTGCAAAGAAAGCTGAAGCTGACTTAATCGCTGCTGCTGAAGCTGAAAATGCTGAAGCGCCTGCCGAAGAAGTAGAAGCGCCTGCAACGGAAGAAAACAACGAAGAAGCTCAGGCTTAATTTCGTGCGATCATGACTAAAGAAGAATGCTTCTATTTAGGTAAGATCGCGAAAAAATTTAGTTTTAAGGGCGAAGTCTTGATCTATCTCGATACAGACGAACCCGAACTTTATGAAAACTTGGAATCAGTGTTTGTTGAATGCAGCAAACATCTGGTTCCATTTTTTATTTCAAATAGTTCGCTACATAAAAACGATTTTCTCCGCGTCAGATTTGAAGATGTGTCCAACGAAGAAGAAGCTGATGCCATTCTCGGCAATCACGTCTATCTTCCCCTGAACATGCTGCCTAAACTCTCAGGCAACAAGTTCTATTTCCACGAAGTCATCGGATTTAATATCATCGATAAGCGATTGGGAAATGTCGGAAAAATTGTATCAATTAATGATTCGGCCGCACAACCGCTATTCGAAGTCCTCAAAGGCGACACCGAAATCCTGATTCCCATGATCGATCAGTTCCTGGTTAAAATCGACCGCGACAACCAACAAGTCGAAATGGATTTGCCCGAAGGTTTGATCGAAATGTATCTTTAAATGGCTGTTCAATAGTACGATTTAAAATTTCAGGAGCTTTTTCCCGCTGTTCGATACAATCTTTTTATTTCGCTCATGCCCGATCTCATGATCAAAAGGTTGCGCGCTCAATAAAAAGGATTTCCACTACCATCGGGGCTAGGGATTTATTCTTCCATTTCAACTTTAAACTGTAAACCGTCAACCGCATCCAAATGAGCATCTTCCATTTCAAACAGTTTTCACTAAACCAAGACCGATCTGCGATGAAAGTTGGTACAGACGGTGTTCTGCTTGGAGCTTGGTCGCCAATTCCACAAAATTGCTTTTCGATTTTAGACATCGGCGCCGGAACCGGACTCATCGCACTAATGCTCGCCCAGCGATCCAATGCCGATCAAATCGACGCACTTGAAATCGACGAGGCTGCTTACGAACAAACAGTCGAAAATTTTGAAAACTCGCCTTGGGCCGAGCGCCTGTTTTGCTTCCACGCAGGTGTAGACGAATTCATCGAAGAACCCGAGGATCAATACGATCTCATTATTTCAAATCCGCCGTTTCACACCGAAAACTATCTTTCCGGCGACGAACAAAGAGATCAGGCCCGATTCTCAGAATCAATGCCGTTCGAAATCCTGATCGAAGCAGCCGACTTACTGTTATCAGAAAGCGGAATTTTCTCGGTCATCATTCCTTTCAAGGAAGAGCAAAATTTTATTTCGATCGCAGCCGAATTTGAACTTTATCCATTTAAAATTACCCGCGTTAAAGGTTCGCCGACAACCGAAATAAAACGGTCGTTGCTTGCATTTTCAAGAGAAAACGCGCAGCCTCTCGAAGACGAACTCACCGTCGAAATCAGCCGCCACAATTACACACCTGAATACATCGCACTCACAAAAGACTTCTATATAAAGATGTAAATGTTGTAACAGACATCCGGTCTTCATAACCTACCTTAGTTGATCTGAAACCAGACAACTATGCAACAGACTTTTGGTGAGAAAGTAATCGAATTCAATCGCACGCTGAATTACACCGGCGAACTTCCCGAAGGCTTCGAAGTCATCAATCCATACTTCAACAATTCGGAAACACTTGAGGTCATGGAAAAATTTTACCACAAGTTTTACAACGACCAAAACCGGCGCAAAATGATTATCGGCATCAATCCGAGTCGGCATGGCGCCGGAATAACCGGAGTTCCGTTTACAGATACCAAGCGACTTGAAAGCGTGTGCGGAATCAAAATGCATTCGGCGCACACTCATGAAATTTCATCGGTTTACATTTATGACATGATCGAAGAATATGGTGGCGTAACCGAGTTCTATAAGCGGTTTTATATCAATTCGCCCTTTCCGTTGGCAATCGTCAAAAAAACAAAGCAACATACTTTCATCAATGCAAATTATTACGACGACCCAAAATTGTTTTTAATGGTCAAAGATTTCATGATCGAATCCCTAAGGCGACACATAGCAAAAGGAATTGATACTTCGGAAGCTTTCGTGCTTGGAAAGCGAAACGCCGTATTCTTACGAAAAATTAACGAGGAAGCTAATTTGTTCGGGGAACTAAAAGTTTTGGAGCATCCGCGATATATCCAACAATATAAATCTAAAGAAAAGCAACACTATATCGACAAGTATATCCTAACCTTAAACGGATGCGAATGACAAAGACGATCTACACTATCGGACACTCGACTCACGCAATCGACGAATTTCTGGAGATGCTGCAATCATTCGACATCAAGATAGTGGCCGATGTCCGCAAACTGCCCGGATCCAGAAAATACCCGCACTTCGATCAGGATAATCTAAGAGTTTCGCTTGACGAGAACAAAATCAGGTATCGGCATTTTACCGATTTAGGCGGTCGCCGAAAGCCTGACCCCAACTCTGAAAATACCGCGTGGCACAATGCCTCATTCCGGGCGTATGCCGATTACATGGAAACAGCGCAATTTCAGGAAGCGGTGGAAAAATTGGAAGAATTGGCAGCAAAGTATCCGACCGCATATATGTGTTCGGAAGCGGTTTACTGGCGATGTCACCGATCCATGGTGTCAGACTATTTAATGGCTAGAGGATGGAACGTTGTTCATATCATGGGAAAAGGAAAATCGCAGCCTCACAAATTTACGGCGCCCGCAAATATTGTTGACGGGAAGTTGACGTATCGGGTATCAATGTAGCCATGTACCAATTTGAAAATGTCGCAACTGCGAGATGTATCAATTTCACTTTTAAAAATCTTATTTAAATGCAACTGCAGCTACCCTAGCCTTTCGCCTTCACCCAACATAAACCTTTTTTCCCTACTTTTGCACGACTTAAAATTGAATCATGCGACCAGACTTATTTCAAGCTCCAGATTATTATAACGTTGATGAACTTTTAACCGACGAAAATCGCCTTGTACGCGATGCTGCCCGCGAGTGGGTAAAGCGTGAGGTTTCGCCGATTATTGAGGAATATGCTCAGAAAGCCGAATTCCCAAAACAAATCATTAAAGGACTTGCCGACATTGGCGCTTTTGGCCCTTACATTCCTGAGGAATATGGTGGCGCCGGACTTGACCAAATTTCGTACGGATTGATCATGCAGGAAATTGAGCGTGGCGATTCAGGTGTTCGATCTACGGCATCCGTGCAATCGTCGTTGGTGATGTATCCTATTTGGAAATACGGAAACGAAGAACAACGCATGAAATATCTTCCAAAGCTTGCTTCAGGCGAATTTATTGGTTGCTTCGGACTTACAGAACCTGATCACGGTTCGAATCCGGGTGGCATGACCACCAATTTTAAAGATAAAGGCGATCACTACTTGCTAAACGGCGCAAAAATGTGGATTTCGAATGCGCCATTTGCAGATATCGCCGTGGTTTGGGCAAAGGATGAATCAGGACGTATCCACGGACTCGTAGTAGAACGCGGAATGGAAGGATTTTCAACTCCGGAAACTCATAATAAATGGTCGCTTCGTGCTTCGGCAACAGGTGAACTTATTTTCGACAACGTCAAAGTTCCAAAAGAGAACTTGTTACCAAATAAATCGGGATTAGGCGCGCCACTTGGCTGTCTTGATTCGGCTCGATACGGAATTGCCTGGGGCGCAATCGGTGCGGCAATGGACTGTTACGATACTGCTCTTCGTTACGCAAAAGAGCGTGTTCAATTCGATAAGCCGATCGCCGGAACGCAGCTTCAGCAAAAGAAACTTGCCGAAATGATTACTGAAATTACCAAAGCGCAATTATTGACATGGCGTCTTGGTGTTTTGAGAAATGAAGGTCGCGCAACCTCTGCACAAATCTCGATGGCAAAACGCAACAACGTGAACATGGCGATCGAAATTGCCCGCGAAGCACGTCAGATTCTTGGCGGAATGGGAATTACCGGCGAATATTCGATCATGAGACACATGATGAACTTAGAATCGGTAATCACTTATGAAGGAACTCACGACATCCACTTGTTGATCACCGGAATGGATATTACAGGAATCCCGGCTTTCAAATAAGATAAAAAGCATTAAATAAAAAAGAGCTTTGGTATTGCCAAGGCTCTTTTTTTTATGCGGTCTCCTTACCTATCTGGAAAAGATTTTATGACTCCGGCGCAAGTTCAATTTCCAACCCGTCGAGATCTTCCGTTATTGCAATCTGACAACCAAGTCGGCTATTCTGTTTTACGAAAAACGCCTCAGACAACATGGCTTCTTCATCGTCGTTGATTGGCGGCACTTCGACCCCGTTCACGATATAACATTGACACGAAGCGCACATTGCCATTCCGCCGCAAATGCCAATAGTTCCTTCCGGAGCAAGTTCATACATCCGAACCAATTCCATGATATTCAGGTTCATGTCGGTTGGCGCATCGACGGTATGTTTGATTCCGTCGCGGTCGGTAATTGTAATTTTGATATCCATTAGTAATATGTAAATAAGCGATTTGCAAATGTAGCAACGATCAGAAGCAAAGCCTTTGAATTTTTAAATTATTGCAATCCCCTGTGTTCCATTCTTTCACAGCTACATTATACATTGTTGCATTGTTACATTGCTACATTGCCACATTTATAACTGTGCGTTATTCAATCGACTTCACGACTGCCTTTTCAGCTTCTTTTCTACTGCCGTCAAAACCGTCGATACCAGAAACCGTTGTGTATTTGAGCACGTGTTTTTTTCCGGGATTGATTCGCTGATAAACGCTTTGGCACATTAAAGTCGCTTCGTGGAAACCACAAAGAATAAGCTTTAATTTACCGGGATAGGTATTGACATCGCCAATAGCGTAAATTCCGGGTATATTGGTTTGATAATCGAGCGAATTATCGACTTTGATGGCATTCTTTTCGATTTCGAGTCCCCAATTTGCGATAGGCCCAAGTTTTGGGGAGAGTCCGAATAGCGGAATAAAGAAATCGGTTTCGATCTTGCGATGTGCGCCGTTTTCGTCAATATCGATAGCTGAAAGATGTTCGTCACCGTGCAAACCTGTAACCTCAGCCGGCGTTATCAATCTGATTTTACCTTTGTTTTTGAGTTCCTGAACTTTGTCGACTGAGTCGAGAGCGCCACGAAATTCGTTTCGGCGGTGAATAAGCGTCACTTCTGAGGCGACATCGGCAAGGAAAATACTCCAATCGAGTGCTGAATCGCCACCACCGGCAATAACTACGCGTTTTCCGCGAAATTCCTCGGGATCTTTGATGAAATAGTTAACACCTTTATCTTCATAGAAATCGATGTCGTCGATAAGCGGCTTTCTCGGTTCAAAACTACCGAGTCCGCCTGCGATTGCCACCGAATTGGCGTGGTGTTTTGTTCCTTTATCGGTTGTAACGACAAACGTTCCGTCGTTGAGTTTTTCGATGGTATCTGCGCGTTCGCCGAGCGTAAATCCGGGTTGGAACTGTTTGATCTGTTCCATTAAATTATGCACCAGATCGCCGGCAAGTACTTCGGGAAAACCAGGAATATCGAAGATCGGTTTTTTGGGATAAAGTTCGGATAGCTGGCCTCCGGGTTGCGGAAGCGCATCGATGATATGACAGCGAAGTTTTAAGAGTCCGGCTTCAAAAACAGTGAAGAGTCCGGTTGGTCCTGCGCCGATGATCAGTATATCAGTTTCAATCATAATAAAAGTAGCGTAGTTAGTATGCCGCCCGCGTGAGGGATGGCAGCGGAAATCCTTTTTGGCAGTTTGATGCCGAAGCAAAAACGGTCAGTTTGAGCCGAAAAGATTGGGAGCGAACAGCCCAACCCTTGTGGTCACGCCCAAAAATCTTACGCGATATTGGTTACCGTTTCGATTTGAGGCGCGTATTTTTTGATCGTTGTTTCGACCCCGGCTTTGAGCGTCATTTGGTTTACGCTACAACCTACGCATGCGCCTTCGAGCCTTACGGTGACGTGCTTGTCTTCCTGAATGTCGATCAGGGTAATGTTGCCACCATCTGACTTCAAGAACGGTCTGATCTCTTCGAGGGCGAGTTCTACGGTATTTGTTAGTTCTGCTGTTGTCATTTTTTTAATGTAACAATTTGGAAATGTGAAAATGTGAAAATTTTTGATTGTGTAAAATCTTCAAATAATGTCTAAGACGAAAATCTTAGTTCAAAGTTCATTTACACATTTTCAAATTGGTTAATTTTCAAATTTTCTTATTTTTTCACAGCTGAACATCCAGCCATCGTTGTAATTTTTATTGCTTCTGTTGGCGGAAGGTTTTCGTTTCGATCGACAACTTCCTGTACAACGTTGCGGGTGACTTCTGTAAAAATGTTTTCGATGATCGAGTTGGTTTGCAATGCTGCAGGGCGACCATAATCTCCGGCTTCACGAATTGATTGCACCAATGGAATTTCACCAAGGAACGGAACATTGAGGTCTTCTGCCAGGTTTTTAGCGCCTGATTGACCGAAAATGTAATATTTATTGTCAGGAAGTTCTTCCGGAGTAAAGTAAGCCATGTTTTCGACAACGCCGAGAACAGGAACATTGATGCTTTCTGACATGAACATGGCGACACCTTTTTTGGCATCGGCAAGTGCAATGGCTTGTGGTGTGCTGACGACAACGGCTCCGGTTATTGGAAGCGATTGCATGATCGACAAATGGATGTCGCCGGTTCCCGGAGGAAGGTCGATTAGCAGGAAGTCGAGTTCGCCCCAATCTGCATCGAAGATCATTTGATTCAGCGCTTTTGAAGCCATCGGACCACGCCAGATCACTGCTTGTCCCGGAGCGGTAAAGAAACCGATTGACAGGATTTTGATCTCGTAGCTTTCGACTGGTTTCATCTTTGATTTTCCGTCGACCATCACTGAAAGCGGACGTTGGTCTTCAACATCGAACATAATCGGCATTGACGGTCCGTAGATATCGGCATCAAGTACGCCAACGCTGAAACCCATTTTAGCAAGGCTTGCGGCAAGATTGGCTGTAACGGTTGATTTCCCGACACCACCCTTGCCTGAAGCGACTGCGATAATATTTTTGATTCCCGGGATTGGTTTACCTTTGATGGTATTTTCAACAGGTTTTGCCGGAGCTTCGACTTTGATGTTGACTTTCACTTTAGCCTCGGGAGCCATGGCTAAGATTGTTCTTCGAATGTCTTCTTCGGCGCGTTTTTTAATGTGCATCGCCGGAGTTGCGAGAGTCAGGTCGACGATTGCCTCATCGCCAAAAGTTACGACGTTTGTTACCGCGCCGCTTTCTACCATGTTTTTACCCTCGCCTGCTACTGTTATGTTTTCAAGAGCTTTAAGTATCTCTTTTCGATCTAATTTCATTTTTGGATTTAAGGAGCCTTATTAAGACTAAATTCAGATACGCAAAGATAAGGCATCTGTCTGAATTACCGGATTTGAAACATTTGAAATTTCAACATTCACAATTGATTAACATCCGGTTGCCAGAAATGCGATTGGAAGTCGACGATTTTGTTGTCTTTTACCGAAATACCTTCACTTTCGAGAAGTTGCTGCATAAGGTTCGTACCATCGAAATGATGCTTTCCGGTTAGGAGTCCGTTGCGATTTACCACCCGGTGCGCGGGAATGTCAGACTGAAGATGTGATGCATTCATGGCATAACCAACCATTCGTGCAGATTGTGGCGACCCGATAACTTTTGCGATGGCGCCATAGGAAGTTACTTTGCCGTATGGAATTTGACGGGCAATGTGGTAGACACGCTCGAAAAAGTTGTCGTTAAGGGGCATTCCAGTAGTATTCCAGGATATTGAAAAAGGTTAACATTGCTACAATTCCGGTTAGCGTTCCGATAATGTAATTCATGTGTTTGAGGATAAATTCGGTTCGCGATTCCATTCGTTTAAAGAACGCGATATAGCAGTAGAAGGCGAAAAAGGCGCCAAAACCCGACCCGATGACAAAGCAAGTGATAAAAGGATTTGTAAACGAAAATAAATTGTATGATGCCAATGTCACGCTGATGAAAACGTAAAACGGAATTGGAAAGAAGTTCAGTGCGGAAAGCAGCATTCCGAGGAAAAAGCGGCTTCGTTTGCTATGTAATTTTATTTCTGCTTTTGGCTCTTTGATCCGACCGCCGAGATAAAAGAAGTAAAGCGTTAAGGCGAGGAAAATCGCAAAACCGATTTCACGAAGCAGAATGATAATTTTCGGATTCCGATCGATAAATTCGGCGAATACCACTGCAACAAAGGTCTGAATCAAAACGACAATCGTTGCGCCAAGTGCAAAAATGAGTGCTCGCGTTCGTCCTTCGGTAACACCAACTTTAGCCGCAGTCATATTTATGAGTCCGGGTGGCGTGATTCCGGCCGATGCGGTCAGAAAACCAAGGAATAGCGGCAGCGAATATCCCATTTAGTTAATTTTAAATCGAATATACGTAATTGCCTTATTAACTTCCAAATATTGATTTTCGTAAAACGTCTGGATACCAATAACTTCCGCGGGACTGCCTTCGTTTTTATAAATATTGTGATTGGCGTACAGGATTTCATGACCGAGGCCTTGCAGGAGTCCGAGTGTATACCCATGCATGAATTCGCTGTCTGTTTTCAGATTTACAACGCCATCCGGTTTTAAAATCTTTTTGTAGAGCTGAAGGAACTCGGGGTTGGTCATCCGATGTTTGGTTCGCTTGTATTTTATTTGCGGATCCGGGAACGTTATCCAGATTTCGTCAACTTCCTGTTCCTGGAAAATGTGGTCGATAAGCTCGATTTGTGTCCGAACGAACGCAACATTGTTGAGTCCGGTTTCAACGGCAGTTTTTGCGCCCCGCCAGAACCGCGCCCCTTTCACGTCGATTCCAATAAAATTTTTATTTGGAAAGAGTTTGGCAAGTCCGATGGTATATTCGCCTTTTCCGCAACCAAGCTCGAGTACAATCGGATTTACATTAGTAAAATACTGGTTGTTCCATTTTCCTCGTAACGGGAAATCGCCGCCGGTTACTTCCTCGCGCGAAGGTTGGAATACGTTATCGAAAGTTTCGTTTTCTTTGAACCGTTTGAGTTTATTCTTGCTTCCCACTTTTTGAATTTTCGGCAAAATTAAGCAAAACATAAGGATGTTAATGGTTTATCTTCGCATACATTGATGGAAACTGATTCTAAAACAGCAAAAAATGTGTTGGTGGCGCCACTTAATTGGGGACTTGGCCATGCAACGCGTTGTATTCCGATAATCAAAGCGCTTGAAGAAGATGGATTTAATCCGATTTTGGCATCAGATGGCGTAGCGTTAGAACTGCTTCGAAAGGAATTTCCGCATTTAAAAACGCTTCAACTTCCGTCATACGGAATTTCATATCCGCGATCCGGAAAACTGCTCAAGCTAAGGTTGCTTTTCTCAGCTTACAGAATCATGTCAGCGGTCAAAGCGGAAAGAAAATTGGTGACTCAATGGGTTGATGAGTATCAGTTGGTTGGAATCATTTCAGACAACCGGTTTGGCATCAGAAGTGGCAGAGTTCCGTCGGTTTACATGACGCACCAGCTTAGGGTGTTCAGCGGATTGAGCACATTTCTGACCACGGCGGCGCATCAAAAGATTATTGCAAAATACGATCAATGCTGGATTCCGGATTCCAGCGTAACATTCACGCTAAGTGGAAAACTCGGACATGTAAAGAAAAACATCCAAAACATTAAATATATAGGTGCGCTTAGCCGATTTAAAAAACGAGAACTACCGCTACGTTATGACTTGATGATTTTGCTTTCGGGTCCGGAGCCACAACGTGAAATTCTTGAAAAAAAGCTGCTTTCTGAACTGAAAAACTATTCTGGAAACATAATTTTTGTGGCCGGCAAAATTGAAGCAATGCAGAAGATCAGAAAGGAAATTAATCTTACATATTTCAATTTTATGGTTGGCGAAGAGTTAGAAAAATCGCTGAATGAAAGCAAGTTGGTGGTTTGCCGATCGGGATATACTACGATAATGGATCTGGCAAAATTGAAAAAAAAGGCCTTTTTTATTCCGACTCCGGGTCAAAGCGAACAGGAATATTTAGCGAAAAAGCTGTCGGATGATGGAATAGTCGCATTTTCGACTCAGAAAAATTTCAGGTTGGAAGATATTGATCGAGCTGAAAAGCTTTCAGGTTTTAAAAATTTTACTGACTCAACGCTTGGATTGACTGACCTTTTTAGCCTTTTTAAGCGTAAATGAGAATTCTGATCCTACTCCGGGTTTACTTTGCACAAATATTTTTTCGTTGTGTGCCTCAATAATATGTTTCACGATTGCGAGCCCCAGTCCGCTTCCGCCTTCGGTTCGGGCGCCGCTTTTATTTACGCGGTAAAAACGTTCAAAAAGTCGCGGGATATGAACCTGATCGATTCCTTCGCCATTATCGGTCACGCGGATTAACACTTTTGATTCAGATAAATCCTCGATGCTGACTTCGGTCGATCCTTTCTCACGGCCATACTTAATCGAATTGACAACCAGATTCATCAGCGCCTGTTGCACGCGGTTTCGGTCACCTTTAACATAAATTGCTTTCGTATACTTGCGATCAAACAGCAAAAGAATATCCTTTTTTGAGGCTTTCATTTCGAGCAGGTCGAAAACATTTTGGACTACTTCAACAATATCGAATCGCTTTCGGATCAGATCGAGTTGGCCGTTTTCATACTTGGTAATCATATCGAGATCTTCAACGATATAAATCAGCCGCTCGACTCCTTTTTCAGCGCGTTCGAGATATTTTGTGCGTATATTTTTGTCGTCTACCGCGCCTTCGAGAAGTGTGGAAATATAACCTTGAACGGTGAAAAGCGGCGTTTTCAATTCGTGTGAAACATTGCCAAGAAATTCACGACGGTATTCTTCGCGGACTTTAAGCATTTCGATTTCGAGCTTTTTATCGGTTGCAAATTTTTTGACCTCGCGGGTCAGTGTTGCCATGTCGGTGGTGATTGGCTGATTTCTAAAGGTTGATGCTTCGAGAAAAGAAACATCGTCGTAGATTTTTTTAACCCGACGGTAAATAAATCGTTCTACGCGATATTGGATGACCACAAATGAGAATGTGCCGATGATCAGAAAAAAATAGAGACACACCAACCACGAGAATTCGAGGAAAAGATATGTCAAGATGGCTACAATCGCCGTTGAGAAAAACGTGATGTAAATTGAGGATTTGACCGCAAAACGATATGTTTTTTTAAAATATACGGCCATTTATGCTTCAATCTTATATCCTACTCCTTTGATGGTTGTAAAGATGTCGTCGCCAATTTTTTCGCGGAGTTTGCGAATGTGAACATCAATCGTGCGGCCTCCAACAATAACTTCGTTGCCCCAAACTTTATCGAGGATTTCATCTCGCTTAAACACTTTTCCGGGTCTTGAAGCCAAAAGATAAAGCAGTTCAAATTCCTTTCGTGGCAACACCATTTCGGTACCGTCTTTAATAATTTTATACTCTTCGCGATCGATTGTAATTCCGTTTACCTTTAAAGTTCCGGGTTGCTCGCCATCGTCTTGCTTGAGTCGGCGTAACAATGCTTTTACTTTTGAAATGAGAAGTTTGGGTTTGATTGGCTTTGCGATGTAATCATCGGCACCGGCGTCGAAACCTGCAACTTGCGAGTAATCTTCGCTTCTGGCGGTGAGAAAGGTGATGATTGTTTGATTGAGTTCCGGAGTTTTGCGAATGATTTCACAAGCTTCCATTCCGTCCATTTCGGGCATCATCACATCCATAATAATAAGATGCGGATTTTCTTTTTTTGCCATTGCTACAGCTTCCTTTCCGTTTGAGGCTGTAATAATCTGATAACCTTCCTGAGTTAGATTGTAACCAATTATCTCAAGAATATCTGGTTCGTCATCAACAAGCAAAATCTTGATTTCCTTTTTTTTCATAACGCAAATGTCATCGTTTCAGCTGTAAATGTAGATATAAAAACATCATCGATCCACGCGCTTAACGGTAATTTAATGTAGGAAACCTTGAGTTGACGATTATAAAACTAATTGGTAATCGGCATGTAACTCCCGCTTTACAAACCGACTGTTACTTTGCGTGAAAATTAAAAAACACGTAATGATTAAGACACACAACGTTCTATTTTTCATCCTTTTTACGTTTTGTTTTTCAGCGTATTCGCAAAACGGCAAAATTACCGGAAAGCTGACAGATAAAGACTTCAACAACGAATCATTGCCATTTGCAAATGTTCTTATTAAAGGGACAGCTATCGGAGCGGCCACTGATGAAAACGGGAAATATTCGCTATCGATTTCACCGGGAACCCACACCGTACAATTTAGCTTTTTAGGATATGAAACCGTTGAAGAAACGGTTACCATCGGCGCTGGTGAGAGCAAAACAATCGACAAGGCGCTTGGATCGGGAAGTTATGCTCTTGAAGACGTAGTTATTCAGGCGGTGGGAAGCAGAGAGCGAGAAACCGCACTTCTTGTCGAGCAAAAAAAGGCGATCGAGATTAAGCAAAGTATCGGAGCTCAGGAAATGTCGCGAAAAGGCATCAGCAACGTCGAGGAAGGTTTAACCAAAATTACCGGCATTTCGAAAGTAGAATCGCGGGGACTGTTTATTCGCGGGCTCGAAGACCGATACAACAATTTATTGGTAAACGGCTTGGCGGTTCCTTCAAATAGTCCGTTTAAAAAAATACTGCCGCTTGATCTTTTTCCGACTGATGTTGTAGGATACATGGATATATATAAGACCTTCAACCCGGATATTTATGCAGACTTTGGTGGCGCAACGATCAATATCAATACGACGCAGGCAACCAAAAGTCAAACGAAAATAAGTTATGGCGCCGGATTCACCACCGGAAACAATTTGAACAAGTTTAAGATCGCGGCCGACGCAAATAATTTCGAGAACTTTTTTGGATTTGGCGGGAATGTTCGGGAGTTGCCGGCTGGATTTGGTTCAGCTCCTGCAGGAAGAACGTCAAACGAATTCGACTCGGGGTGGAACGTCGATGAGATAACGGCGCCGTTGAACAGTTCATTCGGGATTTCTCATTCTGGAGCTTTCGAATTAGACGACCAAAGCAAAAAATTAAGCTATTTGTTTGCGGCTAATTTCGATAACAAATACTTGGTCCGAAAAGGTGTTGATCGGATATTTTCGCAAGGACAAGGGAATTACGACAACAATCTGAATCGGAGTCAATATCGCTTTCAAACCTCGGCTTCAGCCTTGTTTGGATTGAATTACAAAGGATCACGCGCCAAGTATTTTTTTAATGCGATGTATTTGAAATCGACTGAGCACCTGATTCAGGATCAGATCGGTTACACGCGTACGTCGGTTCAAAATCCGAACGAAATCATCCGGCTAAATCAATTTGAACAATCGGATTACATAAACGCGCAGTTGTACGGAGACTATGATTTGACTACAGATCAGAAGCATACGTTGAAAGGCGGCGTTTCGTTTACAAATACCAAATTTCGCCAACCCGACCGAAAGTTTATCAATGGAACCATGTTGAACGACGATGAAATCCAGACCACATATGGGGGAAATCATCTGATTCGCCAATTTTTGGACGTTGATGGCAGTTTCTATCTTTCAGGAGCGCTGGAATACAAGTATAAGTTTGGAAGAACTGATCGCGAAAGGCAAAATAACATTTCGATTGGAGTGAATGGATTTGCCACAGAAATGGAATCAACTTACCGCTTTGTCTTCGGAAAACCAAACAGTTCAAGTACGGTGATTGTGCCGCTGAACAATATTGATACGTTTCTAGACAGCGATCTTTCAAACGGACTTTTCAGCTATCGCGAAGAATCAAATAGCGATTACAACACTAAAATTACCCAAAATGTTTCATCGGCGTATGCCAACGTACATTTTAATCTGTCTGATGAAACCGAGTTAAATGCCGGAATTCGTGCTGAACATACATTTAAGGAAATCAGGTATCGCGATATTGGTTCGTCGTTTAACTCGCCTTTTAAAATTTTCGAAATCGATCAACTCGACATTTTACCGTCAGTGAATGTGAAATTTGCGATGACAGACCGGACGAATTTAAGATTGGCGGCAAGCAAAACAATCACTCGTCCGGTATTGATCGAAACCATGCCAATTCAGTATATCAACGCTGACGGAACATCTGAGCGCGGAAATGAGCGATTGGAAAACAGTCAAAATTACAATGCTGACCTAAAATTTGAGTTTTTCCCGACCAATAAAGAAATGTTTGCAGCAACTATTTTTGGAAAGTTGATCGATAAGCCAATTGAGCGCACTATTGAATCTTCAGGTACGGGAAGCGGTCAAACCATTACCTACTTTAACAACAAACAGGCGATTTTGTTTGGCGCCGAATTCGAAATGTTGCTTCAGTTAAACCGACTGACCGAAACGCTTGACGATTTTTCATTCGGATTCAACACGACGATAATGCATACCCGTTCGGAAGTTGACAAAAATCGCCCTGGTTACTTTGACACTTTTGAAGAGCGTCCGTTACAAGGAGCGTCGAACTGGCTGATCAACTCAGATCTGAAGTACGAAATTGATTTTAGCGAGAATTGGAAAAATACAATGACCGCTGCTTACAATGTTTACGGCAAAAGAATTTACGCGGTGGGAATTGCAGATTTCGATCACATTTACGAAATGCCTTTCAGCAAACTCGATTTTATTTGGTCGGCCAACATCAAGCAAAAATGGGATGTAAAACTTTCGGTTGAAAACATTCTGAACTCGCGGTACACCAAAGAACTTGGAGATGACAGCCGAATTGATGTTTACGAACCTTCACTGATACTCGAAGACTACAAGCGCGGCACTACCTTTTCAATCAATGTTTCCTATACGTTTTGATGGTAACACTGAGTTTACGTCAGCGTAAAAATATGATGACGGATAGGTAACCTTTGATTAACTCCGGATAAAACCTCCGAAAGTACATTTGACAAAACGAAAAATAACACACAAAAAATGAAAAAATTAGTTTTAAGCGCGGCACTTCTTGGTCTACTTTTCACAGGTTGTTCAAACGATGATGACAACAACGGCAACACACAACCACCACAAGAAGGTGTCATTTCAGGCGAGATTACGTCAGATCAGACTTTCGAATTTGGAACGTATGTTTTGGATGGAATTGTCAGAATAAAATCAGGTGCAACGGCAACTTTTGATGCAGGATCAACGATAACAGCAAATATGGCGAATGGCGTTGATGCAATTGTGGTTGAAAATGGTGGACGTTTGATTATTAACGGAACTGCGGCCCAGCCGGTGGTATTTACCGAAGCGTCAAAAACGGCAGGTTCTTGGGGCGGAATCATAATGTATGGCGACGCACCGATCATGGGAGCAGGCGGAGCAACTACAAAAACTTCGGAAGACGGACTCGCTTTACCATACGGCGGCACAAATCCGGCTCACAATGGAGGTTCGCTTCGATACGCACGGGTTGAATATGCCGGTAAAAAAATTAGCGATGGTACTAGCGAGATGAATGGTTTCTCATTTTACTCGGTAGGATCTGGAACTGTATTGGAAAACTTGGTTTCTTATAAAGGTGCCGATGACGGATTTGAGTTCTATGGCGGCACCGTTAGTGCAACGAATCTGATTTCTTACGGAAATTTTGATGACTCATTTGATTGGCAAGACGGATGGCGTGGCGCAAACAATTCGAATTGGTATGCTTATCAGACCGGAACCGGAAATTTTGCAATGGAGATTGAGGCTTCAAATAACAATAATGATTTTTTTCCGACGATTACCAATATTACGTTAATCAGAGAAAGCGGAACTCAAACTGAGGGCGGATCTTCGGCGGCGGAATACGATGCTATCCAATTTAAAAAGCAAGGTAACGGCAACTTTTCAAACGTTGTGATTTCAGGTTTTACAACGACAGGAGCTACTGCGGTTAGAATCCAGGATGCTGATACAAATACGGACCAGGTTTTAGGTGGAAAAATAAAATTGACGAATTTAAAAATCAGTGATAATACAACGCCATTTGCTGCGGCAGGAGCTACTTTTACGGTAAATTTCCCGGAAAATATGTGGACTGAATCACAGTTGGCGACCGGCGCAACGATAAATAATGGCAATTGGTCGACGATCAACGGAGTGAATTTGCTTCAATAAACATAGCATCAACATCTTAGAAGCGCCTTCAATTTGAGAGGCGCTTTTTTTTTGGCTTTATTTTTGCATTTTTTTATTTACCTTTACTAAACCAAATTGAACCTTATGAAAAAAATCTACTTATATATTTTATTTGTGCTGTTTTTAATCTCGCCGGCAGTTGTGGCTCAAGATTCAAGGCAGTTGCCAAAAGGGCAGGAACCCACGATAGAAGGACTTAGTTTCTATCCGAACCCGGTAAGTAACGGGAAAATTTACATCACCAGTAAATCGCAGCAAGACAAAGAAATTACAATCTTTGACGTTCTCGGCAAGAAAGTGGTTCAAACCATACTGAATTCTAAGGAATTAAATATCTCAAATTTGTCGCCCGGAGTATATATCATTAAGATCAGAGAGGGCGAAGCTACAGCAACCAGAAAACTCATTGTGAAATAATTCATAATGAGTTTTGTGATTTAACGATAAATTTACAAACCGTTCTTTTAAAAGCAGGTTATTCTAATTACCTTTGTCTAAATTTAATCAACTCTACTAAAATGAAAAAACTTTACTTTTTAGCATTCTCATTTCTGGTGACTTCACTTTCGTTTGGTCAAGCATTTACAGCAACTTACGATTTTGCTGGTGTTACAAACACTTCAGGAATGACTGATCCAACTCCGGTACCTAACATTACTGGTCTTACATTTGGAAGTTTCACAGTTGCAAATCCAGATGCATCATTGAACTCAACAGGTAGTGGTCGTTTTTCTTTTGGAAACCAACCTCTTGGTGGCGTTCCCGGCAACGACACTTACGCTGCACACACAGGAACTATCGATCTTACTCGATATTTTACTGTAACTATCACCCCAAATGAAGGATATACTGTAGATCTTTCAAAAATCACTTTCAGAAGCCAACGTTCAGGAACTGGTATCAGAACTTATTCAGTTAGATCTAGCGTAGATAACTACGGTGCTAACCTACCTGCTTCTGTTGAGCCTGCAAACGCTGAAATCTCTGTTGAAGCTGGAAACGTTTTCTTCAGAACTCACGATGCTATCACAACTGGTCAAAACGGTAGTACAATCACTCTAGGTTCAGCGTATGAAGCTGTTTCTACTCCGGTAACTTTCCGTTTCTACGGATGGAATGCTGATGCTGAAGGTGGAACTTTCTCTATCGACGATGTTGCAATCACTGGAGCTGTGAACGTTCTAGGTGTTAACCAAAATGCTATCGCTGGTCTTCAGGTTTATCCAAACCCTGTAACTAACGGTAACCTTTTCATCACTTCTGATAGCGGTGCTAACAAAACTGTTTCAATCTATAACGTACTTGGAAAAGAGGTTGTAAAAGCTAACATTACTACTCAGCCAATCAACGTTTCTAGCCTTACCAGCGGAGTTTACATCGTAAAAATCACTGAAGAAGGAAAAACTGCTACAAGAAAATTAGTTATCAAATAATTACATTTCTGCAATATTTAAAAGCTCCAATTCGTTGGGGCTTTTTTTAATTTTATACGTTTCGGTTTGAATCCAAATTTCGACATATTCAGCATCTTCAATCAAAAGCAATTTGAGAAAACGGCCTTAAAAGTCTTTAGGCATCAATATGCAAATAATCACGTGTACAGGCAATTTTGCGATCTTCTAAAGGTAGATGTTCAACACGTGAAATCTGTTCCGCAAATTCCGTTTTTGCCAATTTCCTTTTTTAAGACACATGACATTCTATCGTCCCAGGATCCGGTGAAAGAAATATTTACCAGTAGCGGAACTACCGGCCAAACCACCAGCAAACACCTCGTAACCGATATTTCATACTACGAATCAAGTTTTCGCCAGGCTTTTTCCCAATTCTATGGCAATGCCGAAGATTTTGTGATTTTAGCACTACTCCCTTCATATCTACAGCGCGACGGGTCTTCCCTTATCTATATGGTCAACGATTTAATTGTAGCTTCTAACAACGACGATAGCGGCTTTTATTTGAATGATTATGCTACGCTCGCCGAGAAGTTGACGCGTTTGGACGCAGATGGAAAAAACGTATTGTTAATTGGTGTGACTTATGCCCTTCTCGATTTGATCGAAATGCAACAATTTGAATTAACCAATACTATTGTGATGGAAACCGGCGGAATGAAAGGCCGCAGAAAAGAAATCATCCGCGAGGAACTTCACGATCAACTTTGCAAAGGCTTTGGGGTCACCGCGATTCACTCTGAATACGGAATGACAGAACTTCTCTCACAAGCGTATTCATACGGCGATGGCGTGTTCAATTCCCCTTCTTGGATGCAGATTTTAATCCGCGATACCGAAGATCCGCAATCTTATCTTGAAGATGGAAAAACAGGCGGAATCAACGTCATTGATCTGGCAAACATCAATTCGTGCTCATTTATCGCAACACAAGATCTCGGCAAAATTGTTGGTGAAAATGCTTTTGAAGTCCTTGGAAGGTTTGACAACAGCGACATCCGCGGATGCAACCTAATGGTTATGTAATTACACCACCCGGACTACAAAATAATTCTTCTTACCGCGTTGCAAAAGCACAAACCTATTGTTAATCAAATTGTCGGTTGAGAGAACAAAATCCTCAGAAACTTTCTCGCGGTTAACCGAAATGGAGTTCTCAGTCAACGCCCGTCTGGCTTCACCATTGGATTTTAAAAATGCGGTTTTTTCGTTTAACAACGTCACAATTTCAATTCCGGAATCAACTTCAGTCAACAAGACCTCAGCTTGAGGAACTCCGTCGAAAATTTCTAAAAACGTCTGATCATCCAATTGTTTTAGATCGGCCGCAGTCGCGTTTCCAAACAAGATTTCTGACGCTTTCACCGCTTTCTCATATTCAGATCTGCCATGAACGAAAATCGTGATTTCTTCAGCCAATCGCTTTTGAAGGACTCGTAAATGAGGCGCCTGTTGATGCTCGGCAATTAATCCTTCAATAGTAGATTGATCTAGGAAAGTAAATATTTTAATGTACTTTTCGGCATCAGCGTCAGTGGAATTAATCCAGAATTGGTAGAATTTATATACCGATGTTTTATCGGCATCAAGCCAAATATTTCCACCCTCAGATTTACCGAATTTAGAACCATCAGCTTTAGTAATTAGCGGTGTGGTCAATGCAAAAGCTTTCGCACCTTCCGGATTCATTCGGCGTACAAGCTCAGTTCCGGTAGTGATATTCCCCCATTGATCCGAGCCGCCCATTTGCAACAAACAGTTGTAATTTTTATGCAAGTGGTAAAAATCGTAACCCTGAATAAGTTGGTAGGTGAATTCAGTAAACGACATTCCTTCACCAACCTCACCCGTAAGGCGTTTTTTCACTGAATCTTTGGCCATCATATAGTTGACGGTGATCCGCTTGCCAACTTCCCTCGCAAAATCAATGAATGAAAAAGTCTTCATCCAATCATAGTTGTTTACCATGACAGGCGCATTCTCATCGGTCGACGAAAAATCGAGAAACCGGGATAGAACAGCTTTAATTCCGGCGACATTTTTCTCCAACTGCGCTTCATTAAGCAAGTTACGTTCGTCCGATTTACCTGAAGGATCGCCAATCATTCCGGTCGCACCCCCAACAAGGGCAACGGGTTTGTGGTTGAAGCGTTGAAGATGAACCAGCAAAATAATCTGCACCATGCTTCCGATATGCAGCGAATCAGCCGTGGGATCAAACCCGATATACGCAGTTGTGGATTCCTTTACCAATTGTTCTTCGGTACCGGGCATGCTATCGTGATACAATCCGCGCCATTTCAACTCTTCAACAAGATTCTTCATGAAATAATTTTTTGCAAAGATAACCTGAAAAGTACAATTTGAAAATGCGAAACCAAACATTCTCATTTTTAAATCTACCTTTGTAGTATGATTCTAGTCACTGGCGCAACCGGACTTGTCGGCTCACATTTATTGCTTCACCTTGTCGAGGCCGGTTATCAGGTTCGTGGAATATTTCGCGAACAAAAGAACATCGCCAAAACCAAAAATCTCTTTTCGCTTTATAACAAGCTATCTCTTTTCGAAAATATCGAATGGATGCACGCCGACCTTAACGATTTACCGTCGCTAGAGGACGCATTTCAAAACGTAACCGAAGTTTACCATTGTGCGGCGCTGATCTCGTTTGATCCTGACGACCATGAAAAACTGCGAAAAGTGAACATCGAAGGAACGGCTAACATCGTCAATTTTTGTTTAGCTTATAATGTAAGGAAACTTTGTCATGTGAGTTCAATTGCTGCTTTGGGCGATTTGAAAGAACACGAATCGGTTATTACCGAAGAAATGGAATGGAATCCCGAAAAGCCACATAACGATTACTCGATCACAAAATACGGCGCGGAAATGGAAATCTGGCGCGGACAACAAGAGGGTTTGAACGCGGTAATTGTGAATCCCGGAATTATATTAGGTGCAGGATTTTGGGGTGATGGTAGCGGCGAATTCTTTTCGAGGGTTCAAAACGGTTTAAAATTTTACACGCTTGGAACAGCGGGATTCGTCGATGTTTGGGATGTGGTAACGTTGATGAAAATCTTAATGGAAAGCGATTTGTCGGCCGAAAGATTCACAATCGTCGCTGAAACATTATCGTTTCGAGATGTACTTATTGAAATATCAACCGCACTAAAAGTATCGCCTCCATCAATCTATGCAAAGCCCTATATGACATCACTTGCGTGGAAAGTTGACTGGCTACTTTCAAAAATAGGATTCCGCCGAAACTTAACTCAAGATGATGTGCGCGCACTTCACTCGACGACAATCATGTCTAACGAAAAAATACGAGAAAAGACGGGATTTGAATTTACACCGATCAAAAAGAGCATACACTCGATCGTTCGTGTGCAAAAAAGCGCTAGCTGATTACTGAACCCGCGGGCTATCGTTATCATCCGAGCTGGAACCAGAACTTACTTGAGTTTCACGTTTCGCAACTTCTAACTTTTCGCGCACTCGTTCATAAATCTTTTTGTAGTTATCAACATCTGAGGCATAATATCGATTGCTGGCTGCAAGTTGCGTGCTGTCAATTTTATATTTTTCGTAAATGTATGTCGTGTGATCAACTCCACCGTTGGCAAGTTCAAGCGGCTTTTGCGACTTCAGTGCCTCAAGTACTGAAAGATCGTAAAGAATATCTACCATTTTATCTTCACCGATGAGATTCTTCGGCTTTTCTGCAGATTGTTCTCCACATCCAACAACCAGCATCAATACGAGAAATAAAATAATTCGGTTCATGACTTAGCGATTAAATTGAAGTCGTTTGCCACAACGGATATCTTTTACCTTCCAGTTTTGATACACCAATTCACCATTTACCAACGTGTGCGTGATGCGCGACTTAAAGTTATAATTTTCAAACGGCGACCATCCACATTTATACAAAATGTTTTCTTTCTTGACATTCCACGGCAATCCGGCATTCACGATCACAAGGTCTGCATAATATCCAACTTTTATAAAACCTCGACGATCGATATTGAAAATCTTGGCCGGGTTATGCGACATTTTTTCAACGATTTTTTCGATTGTAATTTGTCCCCGGTGATAACATTCAAACATGGCCACAACGGCATGTTGCACCAACGGTCCGCCCGACGGGGCTTGTAAATACGGCTGATTTTTCTCCTCCAATGTATGTGGCGCGTGATCAGTTGCAATCACGTCGATACGCCCGTCAAGAAGCGCTTCCCATAATGCCGATCGGTCAGCTTCAGTTTTAACTGCCGGATTCCACTTTATCAAATTGCCTTTTGCGGCATAATCTTTATCTGAAAACCAAAGATGATGAATACAAACTTCTGCCGTGATTTTCTTCTCTTCAAGAGGAAGTTTATTGCTAAACAAATCCATTTCAGCCGCCGTTGACAAATGAAATACATGAAGTCGCGCGCCCGTTTTTTTTGCCAGGGCAACCGCTTTAGAAGATGAGATATAGCAAGCTTCGGCGCTTCTAATCAATGGGTGATGTTCGGACGGTAGTTCATCTCCAAATTCCTCAACATATTTTTGAAGATTATTTTTGATCGTAGTTTCGTCTTCGCAATGAACCGCAATAAGCGTTGGCGATGCTTCAAAAATTTTCTCAAGCGCTTGTTCATTATCGACAAGCATATTTCCGGTTGATGATCCGAGGAATATTTTTATACCGGCAACATTTTTCGGATCGGTTTTCTTTACTTCCTCGAGATTATCGTTGGTTGCGCCGAGCATAAAAGAATAATTTGCGAACGAAACTTCTTCCGCACGTGCATATTTCTGCTCTAGTATTTCATGTGTAACAGCGTTCGGAACCGTATTTGGCTGTTCAATAAACGAGGTAATACCGCCGGCTACTGCGGCACGCGACTCCGATTCGATATCACCCTTATGAGTGAGTCCGGGTTCGCGAAAATGCACCTGATCGTCAATTGCACCCGGAATAAGGAAATTTCCTTCAGCATCGATAATCCGACAATTGGCCGATTTTGGACTAATCCGATCAGCAACTTCTACGATATATTCTCCTTCGATTAAAACATCACCTTCAAAAATGACTCCTTCATTAACGATGCGGGCATTTTTGATTAAAACCGTATTCATTGCTTGACTTTATAATTTATTAAATAATTGACTAATTTTTAATGCGATAACCCCGAATACCGCTTCAGTAATGATGGCATTGCTCATTTTCGACTTTCCTTTAGTCCTGTCGGTAAAGATGATCGGAACTTCAATAAGTTCAAATTTCTTTACATACGCTCGGTATTTCATTTCAATTTGAAAAGCGTAACCGATAAATTTGATTTTTTCGAGTTGTATCTGCTCGAGCACATTCCTTTTATAACACATGAAACCGGCAGTTGCGTCACGAACTTCCATTCCGGTGATGATTCGCACGTAAACCGATGCAAAATACGACATCAGCACACGGCTTAACGGCCAATTGACAACGTTCACCCCGGTAATGTATCGCGACCCGATCGCCACGTCAGCTTTGCCGTTTTTACAAGCTTCGTATAACTTGACCAAATCTTCCGGATTATGCGAAAAATCGGCGTCCATCTCGAAAATATAATCATATTGTTTGGCAATCGACCACTTAAACCCATGAACATATGCCGTTCCTAATCCTGATTTCTTTTGGCGAACCTCCAGATGTAATTTCCCGGAATATTCACCTTGAAGCGAACGAACCACATTGGCAGTACCGTCGGGCGAATTATCATCAACAATTAAAACATGAAAAGACAGTGGCAATGAAAATACTTTCCTAATGATTAGTTCGATATTTTCAAATTCGTTATAAGTAGGGATGATAACTACACCGTCGCTCATGCAAAGATAACTTTCGCGCAAAAATACGTTATTTCGAGTTGGCGAATCCCAAATAATTTATAATAATCGCTCGGTTGCTTGTCAAAAAAATCGCTAGCAACCGACCACAAAATTAACGGCCCGGCAAAATCTTCGCAACTTAAAATTCTTACTTTTGCCAAATGATAGCATTGATGTTGACTCCGCGCATTATCCACAGCAATGACTGGGCAACAGTGCTCTTTGTTATTTGTTTCATCTTGATAGCCCTGACAAGAACAGCTTTCGAGAAGCGATTTAGCGATTATATCAGGTTAATCTTTTCAGATAAATACATCAAAGTTTATAAAGACAGCAATCAGCTTGCGAGCCCGTTTAACATTCTCCTTTTTCTGGTTCAGGTGATTGTCCTGTCGTTTTTTGTTCAAATTGTACTGAGTTATTTTAACGTTGTTGACAAAACCGATTATATCACATTTATCAGGATTTTCACTTTTACGACGGTTTTTATATTGTCGAAGTTCATAATTGATAAGATAATTGGCGTGTCCTTTAACATCGAGGATTTTATGGATCAGTTCAATTTGAGAAAAATCAGTTACCGAAATTACTTTGCCTTGGTGCTGTTTCCGATTGATATAGTACTGTTCTATAATGATTTAGAACTCAAGTCGACCTCAATTGTGCTTATTATTACGATTTTAACAATAAATTTGCTGACATATCTACTTTCTTTGAAAAATTATCAAAACTTCATAGTTAGCAAGTTGTTTTATTTTATTTTGTATCTTTGCGCTCTTGAAATAGCGCCCTACTATTTTATGTATTACTGGTTTACAAAAATTAGCTCAATAGAAAGTTAAATATGAAAGTGAAAACAATTTTGGTGTCGCAGCCAGAGCCTAAAGTCGATAATTCTCCATACTTTGAGCTTCAGCAGAAATATAAAGTTAAAATTGATTTCAGACCGTTCATCCATGTAGAAGGCGTTAGTGCGAAGGACATCCGTCAGCAAAAAATCGATCTTAGCCACTATACGGCAATCATCCTGACGAGTAAGAATTCAGTTGATCACTTTTTCCGTGTTGCTGAAGAAATGCGATACAAAGTTCCTGAAGGCCTAAAATACTTTTGCCAATCTGAAGCCATTGCTTATTATCTTCAGAAATATGTGGTTTATAGAAAACGAAAAATCTATGTGGGTCTGAAGGATTTTGCTGATCTTACGACGTTGATCAAAAAATACAAAGACGAGAAATTCTTATTGCCCGCGTCAGATCAGTTGAATGTTGAAGCGCCAACTATTCTTAACAGCCTTAAAGTTGACTGGACTCAGGCGGTTTTTTACAAGACTGTAATGAGCGATCTTTCTGATCTTGCCGACGTTTATTACGACGTTCTGGCATTTTTCAGTCCGACAGGAATAAAGTCGCTTTTTATGAACTTTCCTGAATTCGAACAAAATAACACCCGAATCGCCGTTTTTGGAAGCACAACCCAAAAGGAAGCACTTGAACACGGTCTTCGTGTCGACATTATGGCACCTTCTCCGGAAGCACCATCAATGACCATGGCGTTAGAGAAATACATTGCAAAAGCAAATAAAGAATCGAAAGATAAATAACCTTTTCATTCCTGGTAAAGCAAAAAGAGCTGTCATTTATTTGACAGCTCTTTTTTTGTGAATTAATAATTAATCGGTTATGCGACCGGTCCGCCAGCCATAATTTCAGGATTGGCGTATTCTTCGAATTTAGCAAAATTTGCTTTAAATCGCTCAGCAAGTTCCCTCGCTTTAACATCATAAAGATCTTTATCTTCCCAAGTATTTCGTGGGTTTAAAACTTCTGACGGAACATTCGGACACGATTGCGGTTTAGCGATGCCAAATACGGAATGATTCACGAACTCAACATTGTCCAACTCGCCGTTTAAAGCAGCTGTAATCATGGCACGTGTATATTTCAATTTCATTCGACTGCCGATTCCGTAAGGCCCACCAGTCCAACCAGTATTGATCAACCAAACATTCACGCCGGTTTCTTTCATTTTGCTACTTAGCATCTCCGCGTACTTAGTTGGGTGAAGCGGCATAAACGGCGCCCCAAAACAAGCTGAAAAGTTCGGTTGCGGTTCGTTGACACCAGCTTCAGTTCCTGCAACTTTCGCAGTATACCCCGAGATAAAATGGTAAGCCGCTTGCCCCGGAGTTAATTTTGAAATTGGAGGCAAAATTCCAAATGAATCTGCTGTAAGGAAGAAGATGTTTTTTGGATTAAATCCGATTGAACCAGGCTGAATATTATCAATGTGGTAGATTGGATATGAAACCCTTGTATTTTGTGTGATTGATACATCGTCAAAGTCAACATCGTTAGTTGACGGATCGATGATTACATTTTCTAGAATTGCTCCTTTGCGGATAGCATTGAATATTTCAGGCTCATTCTCGCGCGTTAAGTTGATGACTTTTGCATAACATCCGCCTTCAAAGTTGAAGATCGTGTTCTCATGTGTCCAACCGTGCTCGTCATCACCGATCAATTGTCGCTCAGGATCAGCTGAAAGTGTTGTCTTTCCGGTTCCTGACAATCCGAAGAAAACAGCTGTATCGCCATTTTTTCCCACATTGGCGCTGCAATGCATCGGAAGCGTATTTTTATCAACTGGAAGAATGAAGTTAAGTGCAGAAAAAATTCCTTTTTTCATCTCACCGGTATAACCTGTTCCACCGATCAACGCAATTTTTCTTGTGAAGTTTAAAATTGCGAAATTGTGCTGACGTGTACCATCAACTTCCGGAACAGCCATAAAGCTCGGCGCACAGATCACATGCCAATCAGCAGCGAAATTTTCCAACTCCGAATTTTCAGGGCGAAGGAACATGTTATAGCAAAATAAATTCGCCCAAGCCGTTTCAGTAACCGATCGAACATTTAATCTATAATTCGGATCAGAACACACATACGAATCGCGAACAAACAACTCTTTACCCGAAAGGTAATTCATTACTTTATCGTACAATGCGTCAAATTTTGCAGGGTCAAAAGGCTTGTTGACCTTTCCCCACCAAACTTTATCTTCTGTAATTGAATCTTTAACTATAAAACGATCTTCTGGAGAACGTCCTGTAAATTCACCTGTGTTTACTGCGAGAGCTCCCGTAGCTACCTCGACACCCTGACCAGCGTCAAGAGTCATCTGATGAAGCTCGTCCGGAGTACATTGATAATGTACATTACCGCCCTTTAGCCCCAAGTAGTCCAGCGAAATCGATTGCGTAAACAAAGCATTATTAGCCATATAAATTTCCTTTAGTTGTGTAAAAAGAAAACAAAAGTAAAAAATTTAAATGGAGCGTAATGACGTTTCATGCAAATTTATGATTTTTGCGAAAGGCGTCGATCAACAACGTCAGCCAGGATACAATCAGCAACAAGCCGCCAATAGGTGTGATAAAAGCGATTGACCGAATGTCGATGCCCGTAATTTCACGCGTCGACAGCAAATAAATTGACCCGGAAAATAAGATTATTCCGATGACCACCAGATAACCGATGACACTTTTTCGCTTTTGACTGACTTGACCCGAGAAGCCAACCAACAGTAAAAACAGCGCGTGATACATCTGATACTTTACTCCTGTCTCAAACGAGACTAGTTGCGCCGCCGACAAACTTTCCTTTAAAGTATGCGCACCAAACGCACCAAGGATCACTGATATCATTCCGAGAACGGCTGCGATAGCCACTAAATTCCGACTCATATAAATAGTTTTCTCAAAAGTACGTTTTTACAATGCAATAAGCCAAACTCGAAATGTATCGTCCAATTTCATTTAATTACCTTTGCGAAAATTTAAATTGTCATCTATGTCGTTTTTTGCAACTGATCAGAAACCAAGAAATGTATTAATTTTTGGAGCCGGCCGATCGTCTTCATCACTCATAAAGTACTTACTCGACAAATCGGAAGCAGAAAATTTACAGATTACAATTGCAGACCTATCACTCGAAAACGCACAGTCCAAAACAAATAATCATCCGCGAGCAACCGCTTTAGTGCTGAATACCTTCGACGAAACGCATCGCCGCGAGGAAATTGCCAAGGCCGACATCGTAATTTCAATGTTGCCCGCTTTTATGCACCTCGAAGTTGCGAAAGATTGCATCCTTTGCAAAAAACACCTGGTCACGGCCTCCTATATCAGCGAAGGAATGCAGGCACTTGACGAAGAAGCAAAAGCGGCCGGTGTGATTTTTATGAACGAGTGCGGACTTGATCCCGGAATCGATCACATGAGTGCGATGAAAGTCATCGACGAAATCAGAGACAAAGGAGGGAAAATCTTGCTGTTCGAATCGTTCTGCGGCGGACTGGTGGCTCCTGAATCTGACAACAATCTTTGGAATTACAAATTTACATGGGCACCGAGAAACGTGGTGCTCGCCGGTCAAGGTGGTGCGGCAAAATTCATTCAGGAAGGAACCTATAAATACATTCCGTATCACAAACTTTTCCGTCGAACCGAATTTATGGAAGTGGAAGGCTACGGACGATTTGAAGGGTATGCCAATCGCGATTCGTTAAAATACAGAAGCATCTACGGACTTGAAGATGTTCTTACACTTTACCGCGGAACTATAAGACGAGTAGGTTTTTCACGCGCGTGGAATATTTTTGTTCAACTCGGAATGACCGACGACAGCTATATTATCGACAATTCGGATACGATAAGCTACCGCGATTTCACTAACCTTTTCCTACCGTATCATCCAACTGATTCTGTAGAGATCAAATTGCGATTGATGCTCGGAATTGAGCAAGATGACATCATCTGGGACAAACTCCTCGAATTAGAACTTTTCAACTCTGATAAAATTGTTGGTTTGCCTTACGCAACTCCGGCTCAGATTCTTGAAAAAATCCTAAGCGACAAATGGACCTTGTCTGAAAACGACAAAGACATGATTGTCATGTATCACAAATTTGGATATGAGATCAACGGCAAACAAAAGCAGATCGAATCAAAGATGGTTTGCATTGGCGACGACCAAACTTATACCGCAATGGCAAAAACAGTCGGACTACCGGTTGCAATGGCAGCGCTCCAAATCCTAAACGGAACTTACAAAACTCCGGGTGTGCAACTTCCTCTTAACCGCGATCTTTATCTTCCGGTATTAAATGAACTCGAATCGTTTGGTGTCATTTTTAAAGAGGTGGAAATGCCGTATACCGGATACGATCCAGATAAGCTAACGCCATAACAAAAAAATCCGCTTCAAATTGAAGCGGATTTCTTTTAATTAGTTTATTCAATCAGACTATTCTCTTCGTCCCATATAAATCATCACATAGTAAAGCAAAGTACCCAATGATCCTATTGCAGCAACAACATAGGTTCTTGCGGCCCATTTCAATGCGTCTTTTGCACCTGCATGCTCTTCCCGATTCAACATTTGCTTATTTTCCAACCAGGCCAACGCGCGATTACTCGCATCATACTCAACCGGTAAGGTGATAAACGAAAACAAGGTTGTAAGCGCGAAGATGACAATACCGATCAAAAGCAGCTGCGGAAAAGTGTTTACCATCAGAATACCGGCAAGCAATATCCATTGCACAAAATTCGACGCTACTGACACAACCGGAACAAGTTTAGATCGCATTTCAAGCCAACTATAAGCTGTGGCGTGCTGAATGGCATGACCTACTTCGTGAGCTGCAACCGCCGCGGCCGCCGCGTTACGCTGACTATAAACCGCTTCACTTAAATTGACAGTTTTATCGGCAGGATTGTAGTGGTCAGTGAGACGACCCGGAGTGGAAATCACCCGAACGTTTCTGATACCGTGATCAGCTAACATCTTCTCGGCTATTTCAGCACCGCTCATGTTATTTTGTAGTCTCAGTTTTGAATACGTCTCAAATTTGCTTTTTAATCGAGCACTTACGCCCCAACTTGCAAGCATGATCAGTATGACAAGAATGTATATTCCCATAATTAATTGATTATTTTTTTTGGCTGACTATCAAATTCTGCACCACTGGAACCTTGGCAGCGGATACGTGAAATTATGTCAGGTTTACTGTCGCAACGAATTTTTCAGGTTCATCGGGCGAGATGATTATCTTCTTCCCTTTGGTGGTTTGAATCAACACCGGATTGTCCCGTCTGGTTACGTACCAAGTCATTGGACCCATTTGTTTATTTGAAAACTCGCCCCAATAGCCAAAAAATCCGCCAACGCCAAAAGTTCTGATGCTGCGCTTCAATCGCTCTTTTGGCAGGATTTCTATTGTGCTGATCTCGCTTCGTTTCAACGAAACAGTTCCGGTTGGGCGCAAGATTAGAATTTCTGAAGGCGTTACTTGGTAACCTATCGGTCGGTATCTTGAAATAACAAACATGACAACGATCAATATTACAGGAACCGCTAAAACACCATACGACTCGTCTTCTTCTAAATTTAGAAAAATAACAACAGGCAGACCTACAATCAACAGACTGCATAATACGGTGGTTAGTTTTGTAAACCGATCAACGGACGCCTTATATATCATCATCCAACCAAGTTAATGATTTTGCCCGGAACAATAATTACTTTATTTGGCTGACGTCCTTCAAGTTGCTTTATCGTACGTTCATCTTTAAGGATTATTTCTTGAATTTCTTCTTTCGACAGATCTAACGGCAATTCAATCATAAATCTGGTTTTGCCATTAAATGAAACCGGATATTCTTTTGAACTTTCAATCAAATGCTCAGGATTGAATTTCGGGAAGGCAACCGATGAAATACTTTCCGCATGTCCTAATCTTGACCAGAGCTCTTCAGCTAAATGCGGTGCATATGGCGACAAAACGATAGCTAAAGGCTCAAGCACACTGCGTTCGTGACAGTTTAACGCTGTTAGTTCGTTGACGCAGATCATAAACTGGCTAACCGAGGTATTAAACGAAAATCCGTCGATGTCATCCTGAACTTTCTTGATGGTTTTATGAAGTGATTTCAGCGCTTCCTTGCTTGCTGGATTCGACGTTACAATCAAACCATTATCGTCGAAATACAATCGCCATAATTTTTTCAAAAAGCCGAACACACCGGTAATTCCGGCCGTATTCCACGGTTTTGCCTGCTCAAGCGGCCCGAGGAACATTTCGTATAAACGCAAAGTATCGGCGCCGTATTCTTCGCAAATGTCGTCAGGGTTTACCACATTGTACCAACGTTTGGACATTTTTTCGACTTCGCGCCCAACAATGTATTTTCCGTTTTCTAAAATAAATGTTGCATCAGAAAATTGCGGCTGCCACGCTTTCAGTTTTTCAACGTCAATCTCGTCTGATGCGTTCACCAGATTAACATCAACGCGCAATTCTTCGGTTTGATAATCCTTCTTGAGATTTTTAGATACATACTGATTAGTTCCTGATATGCGATAAATGATCGCGCTCATTCCAAGGATCATCCCTTGATTAATCAACTTCTTAAACGGCTCGTCGTGGGAAATGAATCCGCGGTCACTTAAAAACTTGTTCCAAAAACGCGAATATAGCAAGTGACCTGTGGCATGCTCGCTACCGCCGATATAGAGATCGACATTTTGCCAATATGCCTCAGCATCCTTTGATACAAACTCGGAGTCGTTTTTAGGATCCATGTATCGCAACCAGTACCACGAGCTTCCCGCCCATCCCGGCATGGTGTTGAGCTCAAGTGGAAAAACGTTCTTGTGATCGATCAGATCGTTTGCCACAACTTTATTTTCGGCGACAGACCAAGCCCATTCCTTCGAGTTCCCAAGCGGCGGCTGACCGTCTTCGGTTGGCAAATATTTTTCGACTTCCGGCAGTCGGACCGGAAGGTGTTTCTCGCTGATCATTTGCGGCAATCCGTTTACATAATAAACCGGAAATGGTTCTCCCCAATATCGTTGACGAGAAAACACAGCATCTCTTAATCTATAATTTGTCTTTCCCTGACCATAACCGATTTCTTCGAGTTCAGCGATAACTTTCGCCGTCGCATCCTTATAAGTGAGTCCGTCGAGGAAACCTGAATTTGCTAATTCCGCATTATCTTTTGCCGTGTGTGCTTCCTTAGAAATATCGACATTGGCAAAAATGTTCTTGATTTCCGGCATTCCGGTTTGCCCTTTAAAGTAGTTGGCAAATGCATAATCGCGGCTGTCTCCACAGGGAACGGCCATAACCGCTCCGGTTCCGTAACCCGCAAGTACATAATCGCCAATCCAGATCGGAATAGGTTCTTTGGTAAATGGATGTTCGGCATAAGCACCCGTGAAAACGCCACTGATTGATTTCACATCCGACATTCGCTCGCGTTCGGAACGTTTGGCCGTGGCATCAATGTAGGCATTCACCTGGTCGCGATGTTCGTCGGTGACGATTTTCTGAACAAGTTCATGCTCCGGCGCCAGTGTTACAAAGGTTACTCCAAAGATCGTATCAGGCCTTGTTGTAAAAACTTCGATCTGATATTTTTCGGTAGTATTATATTCCGGTGAAATGTCTAAAGGTGCGATTCCGGTTCCAGCGTCTCCCGGAAAAACTGATGGAGCAGGATAAAATCCAGCCGTATCCGACAATCCGAGCATTGAATCCGGAACCACATCGAAGATCACGCTTGCACCGACCGATTTTCCGATCCAGTTGGTTTGTGAATCTTTTAGCGATTGCGACCAATCAACGGTTTGCAGGCCGGAAAGAAGTCGCTCAGCATAAGCTGAAATTCGCATGCTCCATTGAGTCATTTTCTTTCGGATGACCGGAAATCCGCCACGTTCTGAAACGCCGTTTACGATTTCGTCGTTGGCAAGGACGGTACCGAGCTGCGGACACCAATTCACTTCGGTTTCGGCCAAATACGTAAGACGGTATTGCAGTAAGATTTGTTGCTTTTTATCGTCGGAATACGAGTTCCAATCTTCGGCTGAGAAAATGTCGATTTTTTCATCACAAACCGCTTTCACGTTGGCATTTCCTTCTTGTTCAAAAGTCAGGATCAGCGAACAAATGCTTTCGGCTTTATCTGAAACCAGGTTGTACCATGATTCAAATAATTGGATGAAAATATATTGGGTCCATTTGTAATATTCCGGTGATGAGGTACGAACCTCGCGACTCCAATCAAATGAAAAGCCGATTTTGTCGAGTTGTTCGCGGTATCTCGCGATATTTTCCTTTGTGGTTTTATCGGGATGTTGTCCGGTTTGAATCGCGTACTGCTCAGCCGGAAGTCCGAAGCTATCATAACCTTGCGGATGCAACACATTAAAGCCTTGATGTCGTTTGTAACGTGCATAAATATCAGATGCGATATACCCAAGCGGATGACCTACGTGGAGTCCGGCGCCGGAAGGATACGGAAACATGTCGAGGACATAATATTTTGGTTTATCGGAATTGTTTTCGGCGGCGAAAGTCTGATTTTCGGCCCAATATTTTTGCCACTTGGCTTCGATTTCGTTGGGATTGTACTTCATTGATAAAGGTGCAATTTAGTTGTTGAAAAAGCGTGAATGGTAAAGGCGAACATTCAAAAGTAGCCCCGGTTGCAGCGTAAATCCTTGCCCGCGATGACAAGCCATCTTATCAAGACATTTCTGAAAAGGGCAAGATTGAAGCGAAAAACGGGACATAGCTACATGGAAACCTCTGACATTCTGCTCCTTCAAATTCTGACACGCGCAAAAATACGGTTAATGTATTTAAAGATAAAACTTTGACGTTTTAAAGTTTGATTCAGGAATTTGTTTGTTATTTTTACGCAAAATTCGCCCAATATGATTTCGAAGTTCGAAAAATTCCAGAAGCGCAGATTGATGTCGGCTTACTTTTCGGTAGTTTTAAGTATATTTTTAGTGCTTTTTATGCTTGGCATTTTGGGGTTGTTCATTATCAATTCTCAAAAACTTTCAGACGATTTTAAGGAAGAGATTGCGATGACGATCTTCTTTAAAAACGAGGCGACCGAGCAAGATCTTGACGCTTTTGGCGAGGAATTAAAGACGGCGTACTTTGCGAAAAACTACGAATACGTTTCGAAAGAGGCGGCAGCGAAAGAACATAAAGAAGTTATCGGCGAGGATTTTATGGAGTTTTTAGGAATGAATCCACTTCAGAATTCGTATGACATTCACCTAAAAGCCGACTATGTAGTTGCTGACAGCATTGCGAAAATCGAGCGAAAATTGCGTCAGAATGAACTGATCTCAGACATTGTTTACGACAAGCAACTTGTAAATTTAGTGAACGACAACATTCAGCGCATTAGTATGTGGATCCTGATTTTGAGCGGATTCTTTGCCATTGTAGCGGTTTTATTGATCAACAGTTCGATGCGACTCTCGATACATTCGCACCGTTTTATCATCAAAACCATGCAGATGGTGGGCGCAACCAAGTCGTTTATCCGAAAGCCTTTTATTTGGCAAAGCATTAAACTTGGTGTGATTGGGGCGGTTTTAGCAGTTTTGGCATTGATGGGCGTACTTTATTATGTTGAAACAAATTATCCGAATCTTGGAATTATTGAAGACGAAATCAGAGTTGGCGCCGTTCTCGTTGGAGTGATATTAGTTGGAATCCTGATTACCTGGGTGAGCACTTTTATAGCGACACAACGATTTTTGAATTTACGCACCGACGATCTCTATTAATATTATGGAAAATAACCAGCCGAAACAGGAGTTTCTCTTTGAAAAAGTTAACTATACGATCTTACTCATCGGAATTGCGGTAATCGCACTTGGATTTTTATTGATGTCAGGTGGCGGAAGCGATGATCCGAATGTGTTTAATCCGGAGATCTTCAATTTTAGAAGAATCAGGTTGGCGCCTACTGTCGTGTTGATCGGATTTGGAATCACCATTTATTCAATCATCAAAAACCCGAAAAAGTAAATGGATCTTTTTCAGGCTATCATCATTGCGATTATTGAAGGGTTAACTGAGTATCTTCCGGTATCTTCAACGGGACATATGATTTTTGCGAGTTCTTACTTCGGAATTCAAAACCACGATTTTGTAAAATTGTTTCAGGTTGCGATACAATTCGGCGCCATCCTAGCAGTTGTCGCGTTGTATTGGAAAAAATTCTTCGATTTTACCCGAATTGACTTTTATTTGAAACTTGCAATTGCAGTTCTTCCTGCGCTTGTGCTGGGAAAAATCTTTGACGATTATATCGATGCCGTTCTCGGAAAACCCATTCCGATTGCGATCGTTTTAATTCTGGGTGGTGTCATTTTATTGTTTATCGACAACCATTTCAAGGAAGGAAAAATCGCAAAGGAAGAAGATATCACCAAGAAAAAAGCACTTACAATCGGGTTTTGGCAATGCCTTGCGATGATGCCCGGAACCAGTCGCTCAGCCGCATCCATCATAGGCGGAATGCAACAAGGACTAACGCGTGAAGCTGCAGCCGAATTCTCATTTTTCCTTGCCGTCCCTACAATGCTTGCAGTTGCTGTTTATTCGCTTACCTTGAAAACATATCAGGAAACCGGTCAAAAAGGCTACGAGATCTTGATGGCGTCAAGCGAATATTTAAATCTGTTTATCATCGGGAACATCGTTGCTTTTGTAGTTTCAATTCTGGCGATAAAACTTTTCATCGGACTCATAAAACGATTCGGATTCAGACCTTGGGGTTGGTATCGGATTGTAGTTGGAATCCTGTTTCTGGTTTACTTTACTTTTAATAATAATGCCGTTTGATTTCTGCTGACGACTTCCTTTCCGGACAAATTCTACTGATCGACAAACCCTTGCATTGGACATCCTTTCAGGCGGTCAATAAAATGAAGTGGGCCTTGAAAAGCAAACTTGGTTTAAAGAAAATTAAAATCGGTCATGCCGGAACGTTAGATCCTCTTGCCAGCGGACTTTTATTAGTTTGTACCGGAAAATTTACCAAGCGGATTGAGGAATTACAAGGTCAGAAGAAAGAATATACCGGAACGTTTTATATCGGTGCCACAACACCATCGTATGATCTTGAAACCGAGATCGACAACACCTTTGAAACCGATCACATTACCGATGATATGGTTCGCGATGCGGTAAAAAACTTTATCGGCGAAATCGACCAAAAACCACCCATTTTCTCAGCAATCAAAAAAGAAGGCAAGCGATTGTACGAACACGCGCGACTCGGCGAAGAGGTAGAGATTCAATCCCGAAAAGTAACAATTCACGAGTTTGAAATCACCCGAATCGCACTACCGGAAGTCGACTTTAGAATTGTTTGCAGCAAAGGCACTTACATTCGCTCAATCGCATACGATTTTGGCCAGGCGCTTGATTCGGGTTCGCATCTGATTGCCCTTCGGCGTACTAAAATCGGCGAGTATTCGGTAGAAAATGCCATATCGCCACAGCAATTTGAGGAATCACTAGAAAATGAAGGCTAAATTTGCGCTTGCGCTTTTTCTGCTGAATATTGGCTTTGCATTTTCACAAGATGATGAAAAAATAAAACGAAAATTCTTCCCGCAATTCGAATTGGCGATTCCAATAATCGGCAACCAATACGAGCCTGAAGATCCAAACGAAAGAAAATCATTTGTCGCTTTTAACGGAATCAGCTCCAGGGTTGGCTACGGATTGCACTTCACCACTTGGTTTTCGCTTAGCGCGCACTCGGGAATCGAATTCAAAATTCGCGAAAAACTCGTCGCCGCTCCGGTTTATGCCAACTTCACCATTAATCCCGTAATGAGAGACGAATCCTGCATCAACCTACAACTTGGCTACGGACACTCATTTGCGCTCGGACGCGGAAATTTATCGGGCATTTACAAACGAGCCAATATCGGAATCGAAAATGAAGGAATACTTATATTTCTTGAAATTTCTGAACACCGACTCGAATTCGGCGAGGTCAATCGCATCAGTAGTTTCAGCATCGGTATCGCGTACAGAAACTATTGATCAACGTTCTGCATCAGATTGCAAATTTCCTGTTGCGTTGAAACGCCTTTATCGTGCAAATACCAAAGTTGCAATTCATTAACCGCAGTTTCGTCGATCGCGCCAAATTCGGCTTTGTATCTTTTAATAAGTTCGGCCGCGCCTTTTGGCCTCGGACCCCAATCTGCTACAACGCGGTTTTCCGAATCGAGAACGATGAGCTTCGGAATCGACTTTGCGCCATTGGTCAAAAATAAATTCATCAACGGTTCATCCTGATCGCGAAACACAATCTTTAACGTGATATTCGCCGCAACTTCCGCCATTTTATCAAGAATTGGCAAGATTTGAGCAGCATCGCCACACCAACCTTCAGACAAAACCAACCACGTATACTGATTTAACAGAGTTCCGAGTACGTTTTTAGATTCCGGAGTGACGACCATTGTCTTTTCCAACCGATTCATTCGCGTTTCGTTGAGCAAAGTATAATGAATCAAATCATCCGGCGGTAATCCGTCAAGTTTCTGATTTTCGAGCATTTCCGAGATTTGCCCACGATACGAACTATAGCTCACGCTACTTTCCAAACTGTTTTTGATGATTTCTTGCATAATTCTAATTCTTCCCACAAAGTACGGAATTTACGGGCAATTTATTTTCACAAACCACCTTTTTGCGATTACAGAATATCGCTATATTTGCACAACATAAGTAAAAACCCAATGAAATATAACCGAGTTCTCCTAAAACTAAGTGGCGAGGCGTTAATGGGCGACGGCCAATACGGCATCGATCCCACAAGATTGTCTGAATACGCCGAGCAAATCAAGCAGATTCACGATCGTGGCGTTCAGGTCGCAATTGTAATCGGTGGCGGAAACATCTTCCGTGGAGTTGCTGGCGCCAGCAAAGGAATGGACCGCGTTCAGGGTGATTACATGGGAATGTTGGCAACGGTCATCAACGGAATGGCGCTTCAGGGCGCGCTTGAAGACAAAGGAATGCCGACACGTTTGCAGACAGCGCTAAAAATCGAAGCCATTGCCGAGCCGTATATCAAACGACGCGCGGTTCGTCACCTCGAAAAGTCGCGAATCGTCATCTTCGGAGCCGGAACGGGAAATCCGTATTTCACAACCGATACGGCGGCAGTTTTACGCGGAATCGAGGTTAACGCCGATGTGATCCTTAAAGGTACCCGGGTAGATGGCGTTTATACCGAAGATCCTGAAAAGAACATCAACGCGGTAAAATTCGACACGATTACCTTTGACGACGTACTGAAAAAAGGCCTGAATGTTATGGATTCGACCGCATTCACGCTCAGTCTCGAAAACAAATTGCCAATCGTGGTGTTCGATATGAATAAAGAAGGAAATTTGCTCCGCGTTTGCGAGGGCGAAAATATTGGAACAGTAGTTCACGTTTAATTTTTTTTAGAAGCTAATCCTGCTGTTCGCTATATCTTTTATTGCCTGACCGAATCGGTTTTTACCAAATCTGCCAATAGCAATAAAAGGATGCCGCTGCCATCAGGGCTAAAAACAAGTAAATTCAAACTTTTACAATGGACGAGGAAATTGATTTTATATTAGACAGCACCAAAGAATCTATGGAAGGTTCTATTGCGCATCTTGAAAAAGAATTTTTAAATATCCGCGCCGGAAAGGCAACACCTGCAATGTTAGGTGGCGTTTTCGTTGATTATTACGGATCGCAAACCCCGATTTCGCAAGTGGCAAACATCAATGTTCCTGACGCAAGAACCATCACGGTTCAGCCATGGGAGAAAAACATGCTTCATCCGATTGAAAAGGCGATTCAGATTGCAAATCTTGGATTTAACCCAATGAACAACGGTGATAATATCATCATCAGCGTTCCGCCACTAACCGAGGAACGCCGACGTGAACTTGCCAAACAAGCAAAATCAGAAGCCGAAGATGCAAAGATCGGAATCCGCAACTCGCGTAAGGACGCCAACACCGACATCAAAAAGCTCGAGAAAAACGGTCTTTCGGAAGATATCTGCAAAAGCGCTGAAGACGAAGTGCAATTGCTGACAAACGCATACATTAAAAAAATCGACGATCTTTTGGCCATCAAAGAGGCCGAGATCATGAAAGTATAATTTTAGTTCTCACCAAAGATCCGCCCCGGTTGCCCGAGGGCGGATTTTTTATTTACTTTTATAGGTCTTGCCAAACGTCTCGATGAAATATCTGATTATTCTTTTCCTTATTCCGCTGCTCTCCTATTCGCAACTTCGCGTTCAAGGCGTGGTCAAGGATTCGCAAACCGAAAAAGCGTTGCCGTTTGCCAGCATCAAAATCGGCGATTCGACGAAGCTCGCAGACATCGACGGCCGTTTTTCAATCGACATTTCCGAAAACGAAATTTTGACAATCAGTTACACCGGTTACAAAACTTCGGCATTCGCACCCGATGCAAAAACTACGTTTTACCCGATCTACCTTCAACCGCGAACAGAAATAAAATCGCCCGACGACGCCTTGACGATCATCAAAATTGTCGCGCGAAAAACACAGAACGACCCAAAACGCAAACTATCCTCATTCGATTTTAAAGCGCATCGCAAACTCATCGTCACCGCTGATCCTTCCGAAATTTCAACCGAGATCGATACCATCATCGAAAAACCGCTATTCGGCAAAAGACGTTTGAAACTCGATTCAACCAGTTACAAGTTTCAGCGGTTTGTATCCAAGCAACACTTGTTCGCAACCGAAAAAGTGTCGCATTATCAATACGACGGCGACAATTTTAAAGAAACAATCATCGGTGCAAAAATGGCCGGATTTCCCGAACCTGTTTATGAAATGGTCGGTTTTAATCTTCAGCCACTGTCAATCTACGAGTCTACGTATGAACTCTTTGGTACGATTTACCGAAATCCGATATCGCGACATCACACTGAAAATTATCGGTACAAAATTTTAGATACGATTTCAATTAATGGACGTGATAGTTATGCGATCCATTTTAAAAATGTGCAGCGGAATCGCAAAAACCGACTTGAAGGTGTGATTTTTATCGATCGTCAGAATTACGCCATTGCAAAAGCTGTGTTCCGCGTTAGAAGCATTCTAAGCATTACCGCCACTCACGAATTCGAATATCAAAATCAAGACGATTTGTATTTTCCGTCTAAACTGACATTTAAAATGTCGAAAGGACAAAAGAACGATAACCTAAAACTATTCGGCGAAACGATTTTCTTTGATCCCGAAAGCGAACAGACAAGTGTCACAAAACGCCGAATGCCATCAGATGAAACCTATGTGCTGTCGGAAACCAAAATTTCAGATGTCCGATTGAATCAACCGGTAAAAATCAAAAAACGCTATATCGCAATAGAAATAAAAGACAGCGCCATTCGACGCGATTCGGTATTTTGGCAAAGGTATTCGGAAGTTTCCGATCCGCGTGAGAGCAATACATACCGGACTCTGGACAGCATCGTGCTTCGTAAAAACATTGCCGGGAAACTTCGATTTGGCCGAAAAATCATCAACGGTTATGTTCCTTTTGGCCCATTCGATTTTGACCTCAGATACGTGCTGAGCTATAATAATTATGAAGGTTTCCGAATCGGGATTGGCGGTGTTACAAACGACAAACTATCCGAAAAATATCGAATCGACAGTTACACGGCGTATGGAACAAAGGACGGCGAGTTCAAATACAGCATCGGCGCTTCAGCCCGGATCGGCAAATTTTCGGACACCTGGATCGGCTATTCGTTTACAGATGATGTGAAAGAAATTGCAAGCACCACTTTTTTGATCGACCCGCGAATTTTTAAAATTTACGATCCACGACCGATCAACATCAGTACGTTCTACAATCACATGACCAACCGCGCTTTTATCAGAAGCAAAATCATCCCAAAAACGGAAAGTCTGTGGCAACTTTCAAACAGTAAAATTGACCCGTTGTTCAATTACGGCTATAATCCGGACGACAGATTACATCGAACATTTACGTTGACGATGGCTGTTGTTTCTCTTCAGTGGAATCCATTCAGCGATTATATGCAAACTCCGAAAGGCCGGATTGAAACCGCAAAACGCTTTCCGAAATTTACCTTTCAATACTCACATACGTTGCCAAAAATTCTCGATAATAAATTTATTTTCGGCAAAATCGATTTCAGAACTGAGTACGAGAAAAAATATCACAACGGACAGAAATCGGCTTTACTTCTCGAAGCTGGTTATGCATACGGCGATGTGCCACTAACGCATTTGTACAATTCGTCGCCAAACAATTTGAACAAAGACCGACTGTTACAACGGATCACTTTTTCGGGGAAAAACAGTTTTGAGACCATGTATTTCAATGAGTTTTTTTCAAACAAATACGTAATTGTTCAGTTCAAGCACGGTTTAAAGCGGATCAATATTTCAGGAATGATAAAACCCTCGCCGGTGTTAGTGACCAGAATGGCTTATGGGTCAATGGATAATCGGCAGGATCACCTCGGCCTTGATTTCAAAACGCTCGAAAAAGGATATTTTGAAAGCGGAATTGAACTTAACCGGATTTTTAACGGTTTGGGACTTTCGGGATTTTACCGTTACGGACCGAACCAGTTGTCACAATTGGAAGACAATATCGCGGTAAAGCTGAATTTCGTGCTTGACCTCGGATTCTAGTGCGACGAAACAAATTTTAGTCCGACTACTGAGGCGATGAGTGTGAAAAGGAAGAACATTCGCCAAAAAGTTGCCGGTTCTTTAAAGAAAAAGATGCCGATGATCACACTTCCTGCCGCGCCAATTCCCGTCCAAACCGCATACGCCGTTCCGATTGGTAAGGTTTGAGTCGCTTTGTAAAGCAGAACCATGCTTATGGTTAAACAGACTAAAAATCCGACAAGCCAATAATTAGACGCGGCGCCCGTTGTTTCGCGGGCTTTTCCCAAACATGTTGCAAAACCGACTTCAAATAATCCGGCAATAATCAGCAGTATCCAGTTCATCGTAAAAATTTTCACAAAGATACACTTTGCTAGTGTTTGATTATAAGAACTGAAGAAATGTTCCGAACCCAAAGACTTTGTGTATTAACCAGCTTTTTCCAACTTTCAAGACTAATCAACATAATATCCTGACGCTCGAGAAAATCTTTTTTCATCGTCCGATCCTCCAATATATGGATCTGACCCGAAAGTTTTTGGTTTAAATTCTCGATTTGTTTGCCCATTTCCGGATTGTTCGCAACCATGTCGTGAGGATCGACAAATGTGACCTGCGAATGGCTGTTTTCGGCCAACATCTCGCCGTATCCAATTAAGAATGAATCATCGTCTGAAAAAATCGGTACAAATACTTTTGACAATCCGAGCGGTTCTTTGGTAATCAAAACTCCGACAGGAATACGCGATTTGGCAACGATTTGGCGTGTGCGCTCATCGAATGGCGTACTTTCAAAAAGACCTTCTTTCCCTGAAAGTTTGTCGATCAGCCTATCCGGATTGACGATTCGGGTGGTATATCCCAATACTTTCCCGAGTAACGTTCCTTCAAAAATCGATTCGCCCATTCCGACCAAAAGTAAATTATGATCGCCTTGATTTGCAATTTCAACAATGTCGTTTTCAATATCGCTTGACGCCTTAAAAACCGGCACGACACTTTGGCCAATTTTCGCGGATTCGTCCAGGATTTGAGCAAAACTTCGCTTCTCCTCTTCTTCGATGTCAAACGTATGTAGTTCGTGGCTCAATGTTAAATGCATTGCCGTTACCATTGAATGCTGCTTTCGGTTCTTTACAAATCCATTCGCCAATCGGAGTAGTGTTTTCCCTTTTTCGGGTTGACCGAAAGAAATCAGCACCTTGAATTTGGTACTTTGCTTGACTGAATCCGGGATAATGGCATCAGATGATCTGAAAATATAATTGATTAAATCCAGCGCAGGACCTGTCATAAAGGTGGTAACAAGCGCCATGATTACCATCATCGTAAAAACTTCTGCTGTTAGAACTCCGAGATCGTATCCAATGTTAAGCACCACCAATTCCATTAAACCTCTCGTATTCATCAAGGCGCCAATAGTCAAACTGTCACGCAGATTCTGTCCGACGAATTTCGCAGCCAATGCGCTCCCGACAAATTTCCCGACAACAGCCACAACGATGATTAGTCCGGTGAGTTTCCACAGATACGGATCGTTAATAAGTCCGATCTGAGTTCGCAATCCGGTAAAGACAAAAAACAGCGGAAGCAATAAAACCACCGCAACATCCTCGACTTTATCAATGATGATTGTTCTGAAATTCGCAACCTCTGGCATGATTGCGCCGGCCATGAATGCACCAAATAACGCATGAATCCCGATAACTTCGGTTGCGTATGCCGACAAAATCAAAGTCAGTAAAAATATGGCAACGATAGGCCGACTAACGCCGGTTGAATCTGATTTTAGTTCGGCAACGCGTTTCAAAAACGGCCTTACAACTTTTAGCATCAGAAAAACGTAACCTACCGCGAGAGCAACAATGTAAAGCGAACTGACAAAAGAACCCGCTTTAACGATCGCAATTACAATCGCCAAAATACACCAAGCCGTGATATCGTCGGCAGCGGCGCATGTGATTACGATTGTTCCGAGTTTGGTTTTATGAATTCCGCGTTCCTGCACGATTCGCGCCAAGACCGGAAAAGCGGTGATGCTCATTGCGATACCCATAAAAAGTGCGAATGATAAGAAACCGACACCTTCCGGAGCAAATTCGGCGTAAACGAAATACGCTAGTGTTGATCCGAGCGCAAACGGAAAAATAATGCTCGCATGACTGATGACAACGGCATCATTGGCCTTATTTTTCAAGGCGTTGATATCCAGTTCCATTCCGATGACGAACATAAATAGAATCAGACCAATCTGACTTAAGAACTGCAGATTTCCGAGTGATTCCGCCGGAAAAAGCGACTGTGAAAATTCCGGGAAATACAATCCCAACAGTGACGGTCCGAGCACAATTCCGGCTACCATTTCGCCAATCACCGAAGGTTGACCAATTCGCCTGAAAAACCATCCAAATATCCGGGCCACAATGATAATGCTGATGATTTGAATTAAGAGCATGGCGAGCGGATGATGAATATTATCGGACATTGTAGACAGAAAATCGTCCCAATGCGTATTCGAACTGTTGCGTTCAACCACATTCCGACCGTCTTCCAGAGCCGCTCCACGCTTCATCAAATTGTATAAAAACACAAAAAAAAGTGCGGTGAGTGCTGCGTAAAATAGGCTGTTCTTATACTTTTTCATCCGATGCAAAATGCCTTTTAACCGCCGGATTAGCCAGTCGATTTGGCAGACCAAATATATTATTAAATTTTAGCCGTTACCTTTTCGTACAAATATTTTTCAAATGTGCACTTACGTGAATTTTACGCCGAATTTTCAAACCCGTTCTAATCCTTAAACGCAACTGTTTTGATACCTTTGCATCCATAATTTTTTGAAATGATCAAGTGGTTTAGCTTAGGATTTTGGGAACTTGTAGCGCGTGTAGTTTTGCGAAACCGCATCGTGATGCTGTCCATAATTACGCTCATAACGGTGTTGCTCGCACTGCAGTGGAAAAATATACGTTTCACCTTTACCGAAGCGAACATGCTTCCGGCCGACAATCCGGTGAATGTCGAATATAATGCGTTTCTCGACAAGTTCGGCGAAGAAGGAAATCTCATCATTATCGGTGTAAAAGACACAACGCTTTTTACCCCAAAGGCTTTTGCCGAATGGGCGAAAATGATGGAATCCATCAAATCCCATGAGGAAGTCGACCTTGTCATTTCGATTGACGATCTGCGAAAACTCCAAAAGAACGATTCGCTCGAAACATTTGAACTCGTCCCCTTCCTCGATCCTGAAAGCAAAACCAATCAGGAAGCACTTTCAAAAGCCAGACGCGATTTGTTCACCAATCTTCCATTTTACGAAGGCTTGCTGTTTAATACCGAGTCGGGAAGTGTCAGATCGGCGGTTTACCTCGACAAGGAAATCGTAAACACATCGAAAAGGAAGGATTTTGTACTCGACAAGCTCGTCCCGGCGATCAACAATTTTGAAAAGCAGACCAGCATTGATCTTCGCGTATCGGGAATGCCTTACATCCGAACGATGAACGCCCAAACCATTACCGACGAAATCGGAATTTTCATCGGTGCGGCGCTATTTATTACATCGCTAATTTTCTTTCTTTTCTTTCGAACGTTCCGCGCCACGTTAGTATCGATACTTATTGTTATTATCGGCGTTATGTGGTCGTTTGGAACCCTCGGACTCTTCAATTACGAGATCACGGTCTTAACCGCACTTGTGCCGTCTTTGATGATCGTTATCGGAATACCGAATTGCATTTTCCTCACCAACAAATACCATCAGGAATACAAAGTTCACCGAAATAAAGTAAAGGCATTACAGCGGGTAACCACAAAAGTCGGAATGGCAACGCTAATGACAAACCTGACGACAGCCATCGGATTTGCCACATTTGCCGCCTCAAATAATAAATTGCTGATTGAATTTGGCGTAGTCACTTCGATCAATATTATGGCGCTATTCTTTCTTTGCTTACTAGTCATCCCGATCTTTCATAGTTTTATTCCGCCGCCAAAAGACCGACACCTAAAACACCTTGACCGCGTTTACGTACGCTCGTTCATGGAGTGGATTTTACGCACAATCAAGGAAAGCAGGTTTTCAGTTTACGTCGTCGCCATCATACTCTTAACGGTAAGCATCATCGGAATTTACGAAATGCGAATTTCAGGCTCGTTGCTCGAAGACATGCCAAAACGAACCGAATTTTTCAAAGACATTTCGTTCTTTGAAGACGAGTTCGACGGCGTACTTCCGGTCGAGATCATGATCGACACCAAGCGGCCAAAAGGCGTGATGAAGCTTTCGACCATCAAAAAAATGGAAGAACTCGAAGAGTCTATTATGGAAATCCCGGAGCTCTCAAAACCCTTGTCGATTGTAAGTTTGATCAAGTATTCAAAACAAGCATATTACAACGGAAATTCGGAATATTACCAACTTCCGACCGCTCAGGAGCAAGGATTTATTCTCAGCTATGCTAAAAATGCGACTAAAAATTCGAAAGACAATCTGATGAAATCCTATGTGGATTCGACCGGTCGTTACGCGCGCATCACGACATACATGAGCGACAAAAGCGGTGAAGAAATGGTGCAGATCGAAAACCAGATTCGCACTGCCGCCGCGCGACTTTTCCCTGAAGAACGATTCAATATCACGGTTACCGGAAAAGCATTGGTGTTTCAAAAAGGAACCGGATACTTGCTGGACAACCTCTTAACATCATTGGTTTTTGCGGTTATTCTGACATCATTACTGGTCGCATTTATGTTCAGATCGGTAAAAATGGTACTGGTTTCGCTGATTCCGAATTTGCTTCCACTATTGCTCACAGCCGCCATCATGGGATTTTTCGACATTCCGCTAAAACCGTCGACGATATTGGTATTCGGAATCGCATTCGGACTTTCGGTTGATGATACAATCAGATTTCTCGCACAATATCGCGAAGAGCTGAAACGCAATAACTGGAAGATCAGAAAATCGGTTTACGCCACGTTCAACGACGCCGGACTCAGCATGTTTTACACCTCGATTGTGCTGCTTTTCGGGTTTTCGGTATTTATGCTGTCGGGGTTTGGCGGGACGCAGGCTTTGGGCGGCCTCGTAGCTGTTACCCTGTTTTTCGGGATGATGAGCAATCTGGTTTTGCTGCCGGCGCTGGTCTTGACGCTCAATAAAACCCTGGCAAACAAGCAGGAACTTCCCGAACCGATGATTGATATTATCGAGCATTCAGACGAGGAAATCGACAATTTGCCGAAGACAAAATTGTAGCTTACGGAGCATTTTGCTTCAATCGTTAAGTATTAGGAGCTGATTCCTGCTGTCGGCTTTATCTTTTACCGGATTCCGCTCGCGCTACACCGGATAAAAGGATATCGCTGTCCATCAGGGCTATGGGTTAATCGGTAGTTGGCAGCCCCTAGCCCCGATTGGAACGGCATCCTTTTTTGCTGAAGTGCAACGGAAGGAAAAAAAGATACAGTGGAAAGCGGGAATAAGCTCCTGAAAATCATAAAAACCTATATTTGCATTGCAATAACAAAAGCGTTCAGAAAAAATGGAACATACAAAAGTTAAAGACCTGCTGAAAAGCACGAAAACCAACATCGAAGTAACTGCAAAAGGCTGGGTCCGGACTTTCAGAAATAATCAGTTTATCGCGCTGAATGACGGCTCGACGATAAACAACATTCAGTGCGTTGTCGATTTCGAAAATACGCCTGAGGAAACACTGAAAAGGATTACGACCGGAGCTGCGATATCGGTTAAAGGCGACCTTGTTGAGAGCAAAGGCGCGGGTCAGAAGTTTGAAATCCAGGTGCGAACGCTGGAAATTCTGGGCGACTCGGATGCTGAGAAATATCCGATGCAACCTAAAAAACACTCGCTTGAATTCTTGCGTGAAAATGCGCATCTTCGGGTGCGAACCAATGCGTTTGGCGCGATAAACCGGGTGCGATCTGTACTTTCATTTGCAGTTCACAGGTATTTTCAGGAACGCGGTTTCGTATATGTCAACACGCCGATCATTACCGGTAGCGATGCTGAAGGCGCGGGCGAAATGTTCCGGGTCACGGCGCTTCCGATAGACAATCCGCCTCGAACCGAAGACGGCAAAATCGACTTCTCGGAAGACTTTTTCGGAAAAGAAACCAATTTAACGGTTTCAGGTCAGCTTGAAGGTGAAGTCTTCGCGATGGCGCTTGGTCAGATTTACACATTTGGACCGACGTTTAGAGCAGAAAACTCGAATACGTCGCGCCATTTGGCGGAATTCTGGATGATCGAACCCGAAGTTGCGTTTGCTGATCTGGACGACAACATGGATTTGGCGGAAGATTTTATCCAATACGTAATCAAATATGCACTTGACAACTGCGAAGACGATTTGAAATTCCTAGAACAACGATTGCTCGATGAGGAAAAATCGAAGCCTCAAGCCGAACGCAGCGAAATGAGCCTTTTACAAAAGCTGAATTTTGTTTTAGAGAATAATTTCAAGCGGGTTTCGTATACGGAGGCGATTGATATTTTGAAAAATTCGAAGCCCAATAAGAATAAAAAATTCCAATTTACGATTGACCAGTGGGGCGCTGATCTTCAAAGCGAACATGAGCGATATCTTGTTGAGAAACATTTTAAATGTCCGGTGATCCTTTTTGATTATCCGGCCGACATCAAATCGTTTTACATGCGATTAAACGAAGACGGCAAAACCGTTCGTGCGATGGACATTTTGTTCCCCGGAATTGGTGAGATTGTTGGCGGATCGCAGCGTGAAGAGCGGTACGACGTGCTGATCGAAAAGATGAAAACCGTGGGCATCGACCAGGAAGAACTTTGGTGGTATCTTGATACGAGAAGGTTTGGATCGGCGGTACATTCCGGCTTCGGACTTGGGTTTGAGCGTCTGGTGTTGTTTGTAACCGGAATGGGGAATATCAGAGATGTGATTCCGTTTCCGAGAACTCCGGGTAACGCTGAATTTTAGAAATCCTCGAAAATTTAAATATAGCTTCGTTTTGTTATCGGCCCAAAAGGATCTGAAAACAGAACGAAGCTTTTTTTATCACCACCATTTAGACTGTGACCACTGATTACAGACCGCAAACCGTCAACTGCCGATTAAAAAATCATCCAAAAAACTTTGTCGAAAGTTTAAGTTTTCTCCCTTGCGTGAAAGCCTTGTAAATTTTAACTTTAACCTGTAAACCTACAAGCATGCTCAAGCAGTCATTAAATTTAAAATTATCGCAGAAATTATCTCCACAGCAAATCCAACTGATGAAGTTGATTCAGTTGCCTACGCAGGCATTTGAGCAACGGCTAAAGGAGGAAATGAACGAAAATCCGGCGCTCGAACCAGGAAAAGAAGAGGAAGAAGAAGACGAGCTCGAGTTCGAGAATGAAGAGTATGATGATTATGATGACGATGAATCGGATCGAATTGAAGCCGAAGACATCAACATCGATGAGTACTTAAGCAACGACGATACGCCCGACTACAAACTTCAGGCGAATAATTACAGTGATGATGACGAAGTGCGCGAAACTCCATTGGCGGCTCCGGTTACTTTTCATCAGGATTTGCTGAATCAGCTCAACACATTTATTTTAACGGAGGACGAGCGTGAGATCGCTGAGTTCCTGGTGGGAAGCATCGATGATATGGGTTATATCAGACGAAGCATCCAGGATATTGTGGACGATTTGGCGTTTACCCAGGGAACTTACACCGACGAAAAAACGGTTGAACGCATTTTGCATATTGTTCATGAATTGGAGCCAAGTGGCGTGGGTGCTCGCGACTTACAGGAATGTTTGCTATTGCAGCTAAAGCATAAAACTCCGACCGAGTTTGTTGAACTTGCAACCGACATCATCGAGAATCAGTTTGATGCTTTTACTAAAAAACACTACGAAAAACTACAGGCGAAGTACGAGATTTCAGAAGAAAAGCTAAAAAAGGCAATTGAGGAAATTGAAAAATTAAATCCGAAACCGGGAAATTCGTTTACCGGTAATAATAAAATTATCGAGCATGTTGTTCCAGATTTTGCAATCAAAATTGTTGAAGGCGAGCTGGAATTAACCTTGAATGGCAGAAATGCGCCAACACTTCACGTTTCCAAGGACTATCAGGAAATGATGCAAACTTATAAAGAAGCAAAGGAGAAAACGACGGCACAAAAAGATGCGGTTCAGTTTATCAAGCAAAAACTCGATTCGGCAAAATGGTTTATCGACGCCATAAAACAGCGTCAGGAAACACTTTATGTGACCATGAATGCCATTATGCAGTATCAGCGCGACTACTTTCTTGAGGGCGATGAGACAAAACTGCGTCCGATGATCTTAAAAGACATCGCCGATTTGGTCGGACTTGACATTTCTACGATATCGCGGGTGGCGAACAGCAAGTATGTTGAAACGCCTTACGGGACCAAACTGATTAAGGAGTTCTTCTCTGAATCGATGAAAAACGATCAGGGTGAAGATGTGTCGACCCTTGAGATCAAGAAAATTTTGCAGGATATTATCGCTGAAGAAGACAAGCGCAAGCCATATCCGGACGATCAGTTGATGGAACTTCTCAAAGAACGCGGGTATCCGATTGCTCGTCGTACCATCGCTAAATATCGCGAACAATTGGACATTCCGGTTGCGAGGATGCGAAAGAAAATCTAGCGTTTTGCTAAGGCGGTTTCTCCCCATTTTCTCATACTTATTTCATCCGATCTTTGTACCGATCTTCGCGTTGTTGTGTTATTTTGCGTTCGATCGGCACTTTTTGTCAAAACCCGAGATGTATTTGCTTTTCATTCAGGTTTTGATAATTATGGTTTTGATTCCGATGACGATTTTTTATCTACTCCGATCGCTAGGTTATCTGGACAGCATCATGGCTGAGAAATTGAGTCAACGTCGGATTCCACTTGCAATCCAAGCCTTGCTGATTTTCATATTAACTAAGTACAGTGTAACAATTGAACGCGCGCCCGAGTTGCATTTTTTCTTTATTGGCGCATGCGGAAGTACGGTTTCGGCTTTGGCGTTTTTGCTGATGCGAATTAAAATCAGCTTACACATGATGGCGCTTAGCGGACTGTTGGTGTTTTTAGTCGGATTGAGTATTCACGGGCATATCAATATGATTAACACGATTGCGTTTTTCTGCGTGATGACCGGACTTACGGCATCGTCGAGATTGTATATGAAAGCGCACGATTGGGCCGAGCTGATTGTAGGATTTATTGCCGGCGTGTTTCCGCAGATTGTACTTTGGTACTTGTGGTTATAAAATATAGAACATCAGACCCAGATTTAAGATATGCGGGTCGAGTTTTTCAGCATTAACCTCAGCCGATTTATACATCGGATTTATTCCGTAGTATGCGTAGAAATTCCACGTGTTATATCCCATCGCCAGATAAGCGCCATATTGAATCTTATTCAGATCCGGGTTGTTTGTAATTGTTCGGTCGCCGTCATCACTTCTGAATTTATAGGTGTCATGAAACAGATAACTAAGCTTAAAACCCGTGTAAATTCGCCAGAACCGGTGACTCTCATAGGTTGATGTCCGCCAACGGAGTTCAATCGGCACGTCGATATAATTTAAGATCAGTTTATTTTTGTCGTACGAAAGATTGCTTGGAAAGTATGAGTAGTTATACTGATCGCCAGCCTTATCGATGAGTAGGTTTTGGTTCGAGGTATTTACCGAATAACCGAGTCCGGCCGCAACAGACCAGGTCCGTTTTTCGTTAAACGGCATATCGCGAAGAAAACCAATTGAGAAGCCGAGTGAAACCTTGTTATGTTCCAATTCCTTTGGCTGTTGACTGATCATATTATAGGTAATTCCGATATAAAATTGATCTTCCCGATAAAGCGAATCGACCACTTGCAAGGTTGGAAGATCAGTCTCCTGCGATAAAAGAGGCAAAAATGAAAATAGTGTTATGAGGATAGCAATCCGGCGCATCTGATAGTTTTGAGGCTGAAAGTTACAAAAAACTTCGGTGGCTTACCTGGCGGTTTGAACGTATCATAATCTTTTATTAATTCGGGATTCGGTCTTTACTTCGGTGTCAATAATTTGTAACTTTAGGAAAACTAAAATTCTAAGATATGCACATTCAAATGAACACCGACAACCACGTAGATGGATACCAACGCGTAGAAAACTATTTCTCGTCGATGATAGAAACAGCCCTTGAGAGATTTGACGATAAAATTACCGGATTAGACGTTCACCTCGGAGATGAAAACAGCGACAAATTTGGAACCAACGACAAAAGATGTATGATTGAAGCACGACTTGCCGGATTAAAACCGGTTGCTGTTGTTAATCACGCCGACACAATTGACAAGGCCGTTTCGGGTGCAATCGATAAAATGAAAAAAGTATTGGATACCACTTTTGGTAAAATGCGAACCCACTAAAAAATCCGAAATTAAATTTAAGCCTTACTCCTATAGTAAGGCTTTTTTTTAATTCGGTTTGTAATAAATATCCAGGTTTTTGATTTCAAGCTTCTGCCTCAGCCAAGCTGAAAATCTACGCGAGTTTTCTTGATTTAGCGGCGAATTGCTTTTATAAACCACAACGGTTACATCTCGTAAGCTATCAACTTTTGTATTAAATGTATGTTTGGCAAGCGATAAGTCGGAAATATCAGGAAACAAAATCTTCGCTTCACCGAGAATTTTTGCGTCGTCAAACTTACTTTTTTCTACTTCGGCCATCAGTCTATTTAGCGCCAATTCTTTTTCTGTGAGCAACCTGTTATTTTGATAACCGATTTCGTTCATAATATCGCGCTTCAGGTTTGTAGTATCCTGACGAACCACCAGCCTGGTATTCGCTAATTGATAAAACTTCAGCTTATCGTTGACATCTTTTAGTTCTTCGTCGTCAAAACGTTTGTTAAACAATGCCACTTCGACGGTTTTGTCTTTAGCGTTGAAATCCGTTTTTTTATAGATGATGATGTAGCCCTTATTGGTAAATTCCTCGGTGATAAAGCGTTCAACTTTTTGATTGTATTGTCGTTCGTCAAGAAGCTGATAGGCGAGATAAAAACTCGGAATGATCATCAGAAAAATCAGCGCGGTGATAAACGTTCGTATCCGTTTCTGATAACGGGTATCCACGAATTGTTTAACCGGATATTTTAGATACTTGATGATAAAGAACGTTGCGATGCAAATAAAAAAGCAGTTGATCGTATACAGGTAAATGGCCCCGGCGAAAAATTTCCAGTTTGCGATTGCCAGTCCGTATCCGGCGGTACAAAGTGGCGGCATCAATGCGGTTGCAATCGCCACACCCGGAATCGGATTTCCCTTTTCCACGCGGGTAATTGCGATTACTCCTACAAGTCCGCCAAAAAAAGCAATCATTACATCGTAAATATTCGGAGCTGTTCGCGCGAGCAATTCGGATTGAGTGTCTTTAAAAGGACTGATAAAAAAGTAAAGCGCGGAGAAAAACAATCCAACACCGGTTGCGATGGCAAGATTCTTCAATGATTTTTTAAGCAAGTCAAAGTCGTAGGTTCCAAGTGCGAAACCCGCGCCCACGATCGGACCCATTAAAGGCGAGATTAACATGGCTCCAATAATTACGGCGGTCGAGTTTACATTTAACCCAACCGATGCAATGACAATTGCACATGCTAAAATCCACAGATTCGATCCGCGAAATGTAATGTTGACCAGCACATTATCAAGAACTTTTTTCTTGTCTTCTTCGCCTTGATGAAGATCGATAATGTCTAGGATTTTATTGGTTTTATTTCCCATATAGTTTAATGTCGGAAATGCAAATATCTTGAATTATCCGGGTACATGATCGATTTTCTGTCTTAGTAATATCTGAATTGTTTTTTCGTCTTGTTTGCCCTCAAAAAAAGCGTCAAGAACATTGGCAAATATGGGATCGACATTCGGAACATTCGCAAAAAGTGTCATTGACGATCGCAGTTTTACATCGTCAGGCGATCCGAATATTTCGTGTGCAGACAAGTTTGCATGATGTAAAAGTTCAGTTGAAATCTCAATCAGATGCTTTCCTAAAACGGGGTGATCGACATAAGCCGAAGCTTCATCGATATCTTTGATGCTATAAAATTTTGCAATGTCGCTTTGGCCCAAGCCTGTAATTTGAGGAAACACGAACCACATCCAATGCGTGGTTTTTCGTCCATTTCTTATTTCATCGAGCGCTTTTAGATACGTTTGATTTTGTGCATCGAGGAAGCGTTTAAGATTTTCCATAGTCATGTATTGCTTAAAATTAGTGATTATTTACCATTTTAAATCTTGGCAAATTGATTTCATGTTCCTGTGGATATGGCGCGCGGTCGGTCATGCTGATGTCTTCCCGGATTTGTTGTTGCGTCTGAAAACGCTTTTCTTCGGTGGCTGAATATCTCGGATCAGGAATAAAAGGCATTTTGGCCATTTTACTGATGGTGATCGTCGGAAAATGGTAATCGACCTCAACTGTTCCCAACAACAAATAACAACCGCCGCCTTTAAACGGATATTTTGCCAAGGAATCCGCAAAGTGCGCGGTGTCAAAAAACTCACCGTTTGCATCGATCCAAGTTCCAAAAAACATTTCACCTCTTTTGGTCGGAACGTGCTTTCGCGAAATCAAATAGGCCAACATCCTCACGGTTTTCTTGTGATAGTTATTCAGGTCTTTCGCCATCACATCACCGCGATATGAGGTTTGCAGTAAATTAAACGGCGTGACCGAAACCGGAAAACTCAAAAGCTCGATCTCGTCAAAAGCATCTTCAAAAACCGAACGCTGAAATTCGGGAAGCTTGTACTCTTTGATCGGTCCCTGAATCAAGATGAGATTTCGGTTTTCAGGTTTAAAGTTGACCAAAATCATTCGGGCGATGACCGTCAATTCGTTTTTGGTTTTCCCCGTAAATCGGAATGCGCCGATGAAGATCAGAATTTGAATGGCTTCAATGCCAATGTTCACGCGATTGATAAAATCCTCTAGCGATGAAAACAGACCGTTAAGTTTACGATCTGTCACAATTTCCTCGGCGACTTTAACTGCCAGACTTTTTAAATGCTGAAAGCCCAAATAAATATCGGTGTCATAAACTGTGGTTTCGTGCTCGCTTTTATTGACACACGGATTGTGAATTTTAGCGCCAGACATCCGGGCCTCATGCACATAAACTTCGGTTCGGTAAAACCCGCCATAATTGTTGATGACCGCCGTCATAAACTCGATTGGAAAATATGCTTTGAGATACAAACTCTGATAACTTTCCACCGCATAAGAAGCCGAGTGCGCTTTGCAAAACGAATATCCCGCAAAGGATTCAATTTGTCTGTAGATTTCCTGACTCAATTCGATTGGATGACCTTGACGTGCGCAACATTCAAAATAATTTTCCTTAATCCGCTTCAACGCTTCCTTAGACCGCCCCTTGCCGCTCATCGCACGACGCAAAATATCGCCATCCGCAGCCGGCAAACCTCCATAATGCAAAGCAATTTTGATTACATCTTCCTGATAAACCATAATTCCATAAGTCTCGCCCAATTGCTCCTTAAAAACATCGTGGAAATATTCGAATTTATCCGGGTGATTGTGTCTGAAAATATACTCTTTCATCATTCCGGATTGCGCCACTCCGGGCCTAATGATTGACGAAGCTGCAACCAACACTTTATAATTCTCACATTTGAGACGTCTTAGCAAACCACGCATCGCCGGACTCTCGATATAAAAACAACCAATGGTTTTCCCGCGACCAAGCAATTCGTTGCATTTTGCTTCATCTTTGGAAATTCGGGTGTCGCGAATATCTACCTCAACACCTTGATTTTTCTTGATGAGTTTAACTGTGTCATCGATGTGACCAATGCCACGCTGACTTAATATATCGAATTTGTCGAAGCCAATATCTTCTGCAACATGCATGTCGAATTGCACAATCGGAAAACCTTTTGGCGGGAGTTCAAGCGCGGTAAAATTGGTGATTGGCTCTTCAGAAATCAGGATTCCACATGAATGCATGCTTCTTTGGTTTGGATATTTTTCGAGCATCATTCCGTATTGGTGAACGAGTTTTACCACCTCATTTTTATCATGTGATGCCATTGACGACGTGGCCAAAATGTCCAACTCCTCTTTTGGCAATCCGAAAACTTTCCCAACTTCCCGAAAAATAGACCGATACTTGAACTCGACGTTGGTCCCGCAAAATGCCACATGATCCCATCCGTATTTGTCGAAAATATATCTCAATATGATATCGCGTTCTTTCCATGACCAATCGATATCAAAATCAGGCGGCGTCTTTCGGTGAACATTTAAAAACCGTTCAAAATATAAATCGAGTTCAAGCGGACAAATATCTGTGATTCCCAAACAGTACGCGATAATGCTATTGGCACCACTTCCGCGACCAATATGCATAAAACCCTGACTGTTGCTGTACTGAATTATGTCCCATGTGATTAAAAAATACCCGCTAAAACCAAGTTCGTCAATGACCTTCAACTCTTTATTAATCCGTGTGATGGCAGATTGATTATTTGATCCATACCGTTTTGGCAAGCCTTCAAAAGCTAATTTGGTTAAAAGTTCAATATCAGTTTCGCGGCTTCCGGTATAAAATTGTTTGTTTTTCGGTGTTGAAAAGTCGAATTCAAAATGACAATTTTCAAGGATGAATTCAGTGTTGGCGATAATTTGAGGATAATCTGAAAATTTTAGGCGAAGATCTTCCTCTGAAATCATCACATCCGTTTTCCTACAATAGTCATTTTGGTCAAGTTTAGACAAAATCAGGTTTTTATCAATTGCCCTTAAAATCCGATGCAGATTATACTCTTTTTTGGTTCGGAATGTAACCGGCTGAAGTACTACCATTTTCTGGAGATGCCTTCGATTTTCAGCATTGAATAATTTCGGAAGCTGCTCCGGATTTATTCCGACGAACTCGTTCGGTTTTAAATCGGCTGGCGAATTTTCAAACGGATAAATGACGAACACATTTTTAAAATCGGGTGCATTTTCGGGCAAAAGTGTGCCTTCGAGATTGTGCTTGGTGATTAATCGGTTGATTTCTGCCAATCCCTGTTGATTTTTCGCGATTCCGATATAATGCAATTTGTGATCATTCCGACAATCAACACCTACTAAAGCTTTGATGTTTGCAGCTTCACACAATTTGACAAATTCGTACACACCCGTAACCGTATTGATATCGGTCAATGCCAATGCGCGAACTCCGCTTGACACCGCTTGTGAAACCAAATCGGGAATCGGGATCGTGCCGTAACGCAACGAGTGAAAAGTATGACAGTTAAGATACATTAGCGGGTTTTCATTGCAAGTTTTCCTTGGACCACATTATTCGATTTTGGGATCAACGCCGATTTTTTACATTTCAAAATAGTTCCGGCGCATCGGGTCACGGCATCAAATCCGTAGCGTTTTTTGAGTTTGTCCATCGCCTGATAAAGTTGCATCATCTCAACGGTGTCTTCAAACATATTGATCTGATACGTTCCGCGTACCAATCCGCTGAAACGAACGCCAACAAGTCTGATCCGCATTCTCCGTTTATATAATTTGACAAACAAATCGGTTACATATTTTAGTAGAATGTGATCGCAGGAAGTATACGGGATCTTACATTGCACATTTTCGGTGTCAAAATTCGAGTAGCGTATTTTTACTGTCACGGTTGAGGTCAGCCATTGCTCGGAGCGAAGTTGAAACGCAAGTTGTTCGGTCATTCCGATTAGCAACGACTTGATTTTATGGATGTCGATGGTGTCCTGCCCGAAAGTGTGTTCGGTTGATATTGATTTTCGTTCCGTATAAGGTTCGACAGGATTGTTGTCGATGCCATTCGCTTTTTTCCAAAGTTCAAGCCCGTTCTTACCGATCATTTTCTGCAGATAGATGGGCGGCATTTCGGATAATTTCTCGATGGTTCTGATGCCGATCCGCGACAATAAACTAAATGTTACTTCACCAACCATCGGAATTTTTCGGATGGAAAGCGGATTCAAAAACGATTTGACCATCGGTTCCGGAATTTCAAGATGACCTAATGGCTTTCCTTCGCCACTTGCAATTTTTGAAACCGTTTTGTTGACCGACAGCGCAAAACTTATCGGCAAACCTGTTTCTTTGGTAATGGTCGATGAAAGTTCATTTGTCCATTTATAACAACCATAAAATTTATCCATTCCAGTAATGTCGAGGTAGAATTCATCGATACTCGCCTTCTCAACTACCGGCGCTTTCTCCTCGATAATTTGGGTAACGGTATGCGAAAGGTTTGAATATAATTCCATGTCGCCTTTGATCACTTTTGCCTGCGGACATAATTGCAACGCCAATCTTATAGGCATCGCCGATCGGACACCAAAATGCCGGGCTTCATACGAACACGATGCCACCACGCCACGCTCTCCACCGCCCACAATTAGCGGAAGCCCGTTCAACTTACTGTTGTTCAGACGTTCACAAGACACAAAAAAAGTGTCCAAATCCATGTGTACAATTGCACGTGCCATAATTGATTGATTTTTTTTTACAAAATTAGGATGTATAATCCCTAAAATCATTATGTTTGTAGTGACTTAAAATCCCTTTAACATATGTTGTACATTTCTGACAATTTGAAATATCTGCGATCAAAACGTGGATTGTCGCAACAGGAAGCCGCTGACGGAATGAAAATGCCGTGCGACAGGTACAAGAAATATGAGTATGGGAAAAATGTTCCTCCGGCAGAAACGCTGGTGATAATTTCGAGGTTTTATCACATAAGCATTGACTTGCTTTTAACGATTGATCTTCGGAAAATCTCGGTTGACAATTTGGTGAAACTTGATGACAACCGCATTGTATTGCCGATTGCTGTCGACGCGAAAGGCAACAATTTTATAGAGATAATTCCGCATAAAGCGCGCGCGGGCTATCTGACCGGTTATGCCGATCCGGAATTCATAGAGAGTTTGCAACAGATTTCACTTCCATTTTTAGGTCGGGGTAAATTTCGCGCATTTCCGGTTGGTGGAGATTCGATGCCGCCGCACAATGATCAGACCTTTGTGATTGGACGATATGTTGAAAATCTGAGTGAAGTACGAAAAGGAAAAACGTACATCTTGATTACGCAAAGCGAAGGGATAACTTATAAGCGACTGAGTGCTACCAATGAAGATTCGTTTGTGGTCTCTCCGGATAATATTATTTATACGCCTTACGAGATCAAACTATCAGACATCATGGAAATTTGGGAATATGTAGCGCACATTGGACGAGACGACAGCAAGCCTGAAGGTCCGGCGGATCTGAATGTGATGAATATGTTCCTGGAATTGAAGAAGGAAATTGGAACTATTAAATCGAAGCGAATTTGAGAAAGGACAAGTACCAGTAGAACCGCTTATTTAAATCTTCGCAACCGTGTTGAAGTTTCCGATTGAGCCCTAGCCCTGATGGGAGCGGCCTCCTTTTTTGCTTTCCATGCATCTAAATGAATAAATGGATTCAAGGCAAAAAAGATATAGCGGACAGCAGGAATCAGCTCCTAATTCCGTTAAAAAAAGCCTAAAAACCGTGGGTAATTTTCGGGCTGATTTTATAGCTGTAAATTTGGCTTTTACTATATGATATGATTGAAATTGACAGGTGGTTTGATGTTTTACTGAACGATGCGGGTATTTCGCAGGAATGGATTCCGTTACTTCGGTTTGTGATTCTGATCAGCATTTTGACGATTGTTGCATTTGTAGCTCACTATGTGACCAGACGATATGTGCTGAAACTTTTGAATGTGTTTTTTAAAAAAACGCCTTTTCAGTGGGACGATATTTTGGCCGAACACAAGACATTTGAAAATCTGGCGCATATTGTTCCGGCAGTCATTGTAAAACTGGCCGCACCGATACTATTTGCAGATTTCCCGCGACTTCAGCCATTTATGATCAAACTGGCGGATGTTTACATAATCATTGCGGCGGTTTTAGTGGTAGTTTCATTCTTACGGGCTGTCGAATTTATACTGTCGAAATCGCCGACTTTCGCCAGTAAGCCATTAGCCAGTTACTTTCAGCTGATTAGAATCGTGTTGTATATCGCGGCTTTTATCATTATTCTGTCAATTTTGATTGGTCGATCGCCGTTGTATTTCTTGAGTGCGTTCGGTGCGATGACCGCGATTCTGCTTTTGATTTTTAAAGATACGATTCTCGGATTGGTTGCCAGCGTTCAAATTTCAGCCAACGACGTGGTTCGGGTGGGCGATTGGGTTGAGATGCCGAAATTTAATGCCGATGGCGATGTGATTGCGATAAATCTAAATACGGTTAAAATTCGGAACTGGGATAAAACTATTACGGCGGTTCCGACCTATTATTTTATAACGGAAAGTTTTAAAAACTGGCGTGGAATGCAGGAATTTGGTGGTCGCCGAATCAAACGAACCGTGCTGCTGAACGTGCGTACAATCAAATTTGTCGATCCCAAAATGCGCGAGCAATTTAAAAAGTACGAACTTATTCGCGACTTTATATCGTCACGTCAAAATGAAATTGAAGAATACAATCGCCAAAAAAATGTGGATACCACTCAACTAATCAACGGCAGGCGAATGACAAATGTGGGCGTTTTCAGGCGTTATGTTGAAAGTTATCTGCAACAACACAAGGGAATTTCGCAGGATATGACCATCTTGGTCCGACAACTTCCGGTTGATGACAACGGACTTCCGATCGAAATTTACTGCTTTACAAATACGGTTGCGTGGCTCGAATATGAATCGATACAATCCGATATCTTTGACCATCTCTTGTCGGCTGTGAGCTGGTTCGATCTTGAACTTTTCCAGCAACCCGCCGGTAGCGACATTACGAACGCGATCGAAAAATTGCGAATTCATCCTGATTAACTTCGGTTTTCACTGAGTTCCTTTAATTTCGCTAACGCGATTGGCCACGATTGATCGAAATGATCTTTGAATTCGCGGTTGACATCCACATCGATTCCGAGTTTGGTCTTGCCGCCAATATCTGCGAACGTGTAAATTTCATGTGCACCCGCCCATCCTTGCACATGTGGGCCTTCGGTGATTTCGAGATCGCCGTGAACAAGACCAACGTGGCGCAGACTTACGAGTTCGCCCGGAATATTCTCTTCGACCATTGATACCATTCCGCCGCGCTCGCCATCTGAGTCGCCAAGAAACAAAAGTTTGGTTCCCTTTTCCCATGTGCCTTCATAACGAGACGTCGGACTAAAAGGTGCGGTCCAAACCCGATAATTTTCTTCATCGAGCATTGTTTTGTGAACGGTTATGGGGTCGACATCTATCTGGATTTCATAGTGAATCCGCTCGAGAACGGCGAGGTCTTCTACATAATTTCTAAAATTATCGAGAATACTTTGCCAACCATCACGCTGCATTTCGAGTGGATTTGTCTGCTCGGGGTCAAAGCTTTGAGTTACTATTGTCTGATCGTCGTTTTGTTCAAATTCAACTGACACTTTTCGGTTGTCATCAATGGTATATTTAATCAAACGGTTCACGTCGATCTGATCATATGTTCCCGCAAAGTCGAATCCGAAACTTCCATCTTTTGCTTCCATTCGCGATAGGAAACGCCCACCGTGCTGAAGATCATTATCCGCTTTTGTAGTGTGCCAATCCGGGGACGGGCTGTTCCATTTGACAATATGCATCGGATTTGTGAACACGTTCCAAACTTTTTCAACCGGTGCTTTGATGATTGTTTTTATTGTGATCGGCTCCATAATAATTGCGTTTTCTCAAAATTATTGAAACCAATTATTTTACGGCATTGGCGTATCAGCCAAATTATGGGGCAAATGCGACATTTGATCGATCCAGAGCGGATATTTGAGGCTTAAATTTAGCGGGGAGAATTATTGATTTTATTAGTTTGTCCAAACCAAATTGTCGGCTGATTTTGTAGGTCGAGATCAAGATTGGAAAGATAGTACTTGATGTAAAACCTAACCGCTGTCGGATAAGATCAGGGATCACCAACTTTTGAGATTCGATCAGGATGCGATACCGAATTTTGCCCAGGTGAATTTCGTATTGTTTAAAAAGGTCTTTTGTAAAATCGCCATAGGCGGTATTGTTGATAATGTGCTGGTCGCGTGCAATATGAAATTCGGCGTAGTTGTTCGGCAAATCTTCAATACCCATGCGCTCGCCCATTCTGATAAAAACATTCAAGACCTCCGCTTTCTCATCATCGGTCAGTTCGCGTTCAAGCAGTTCATACGATCTAATCGAGTAATCGACTAACATGAATAAAACATCGCGATATGCCCAATCCGGAATCTTCCCACCGCGGTCAGTTTCGACATTTTGGTGAATTGATGTGATTGTGTCGATTGCTTGTAACGCTTTTGGTCTTTCCGAGAAGATGATGATGTTTGCAAAATTAACGGTCGAAAACAATCGGTCCAGCGGATCTTTTGGAAGCTTTCCTGTAAAGTATAGCCAATCGACTGCTTTGTTAAGTGCGAATTCGGCCGCAGCACCAGCAAAAATGAATAAAATGGTGTCGGATTTACCCCAGATTTTTCGGACGATTGACGATTGGTCGACAAAATACTGCGTTTCCATTATTTAAAACCGAATAAAAAAGGAAGAACAAACGTGATGAAAATCGTCCATATAAAATAAACGGGAAGGTAGTGTGCAATGGTTGTACTTACTGATGCTTCATCGGCATCATTAAAATTGACCTTAATCAACTGAATGCAAACCAGAATCAAATTGACGAGCATCAGCAAATTTGCTCCAAGTATCGCGGTTCGATTCGGCGTAAAGCCCCATTCTGAAATTCGGAATACAATCGCCGAAAGCGCAACGCAATTAACAAGAACAGTCACTACTGAAAGGCAAAGTAAAACCAGAGCTGAAGATTTGCTTCGGTCGCCTTGATTGCCTGCGATTGCAAAGAAAATCAGCGCCATTACGCCAATCAGCAAAATGTTGAACATCATTAGGAACTCGCGGTCGGTATAGGGATCTTTCCCTGAATAAACGATAGCAATCAGATAACAGACCAACATTACCAGCACAATCGGACTAAATATTTTGGCGATGACAGGTGAAACTTTATCAACCAATTGCGTATTAGTCTGTGTTAAATAGGCGCCGAGAAGTGGAATCGCGGGCATTCCGAAATAAATCACATAATTAAAATAAAACCTGGTGATATCCGCTCCGATCAAACTAAAAAGACCGAGGGTTATCGCGGTTAGAATTCCGCCTGCAATTGTCAGCAAGGCCGAGATTACTACCAAATCGCCGTTGAACTTTAAATAATTGAGTCGACCACCAATATTTTTGAAACCGCCAACATACGCTAATCCCACGACCGACCACATAAACAACATCATGTGCATGCAAGAAAGTATAAGCGTATCACTTTTGGTATTTATCGGCAGTAGGTTAATGAAAAGACAAGCGGCGAAAGTGAGTGCGGCGAGGACTCCGATTTTAGTTGCTGAAAGCGAATTGCGATAGGCAAAATAGCACGCCAGAATCGGAAAGATGATAAAAGAAAGATTTCGACTGAAAAAGAATTCCGGATCGATTGAAAATATTTGGGGGAATTTTGCGATTGTTCCTGCAAGTAAGATCGCGCCGCATATAAAATAAAGTTCCGATTTATTAGCGAAAAGCGATTCTTCAGGTTTTTCAAAATTCAGTCTGGCGTGCCAAAACTGCATGATCGGCATCGAATTGCTTTCCGCGTAGAGCATTGAAAATTCGCGCGTGAACTGCGTTTTGTTGCTTCGGTAAAGCTTTTCCAGTTCGTGAGGCGCTTCGAGGTTCGATTTGATTTCGCTTAACATGATTGCTGAGTTTAAAATTCAAAGCAAATATAATAAAGCACTTTGAATTTCAAAGTTAATTCTAAATATTTTTATGCTCTGAATCAAAAACATACGAATTTCCAGCTATTTTTCATTGAGAACGACGCTGATTTTCCCGTCACCTTCCACGCGTGCGATCTTGATTTCGCTGAGATCATCAATACCTTCCTGGTGAAGATGTTCCCAAAGCTCATCGACGGTGAGATATTCGCGGCGCATGTTTTTGCGAAGAAGTTTTCCGTCCTTAACTATCGGCAATGCCCGGGCTTTAATCAGTTTTTCAAAAAAGGAAAAATGAAAACTTAGCACGTTCATCAGGTAACTCCAACTCATCATCGTTAAGATTACTATTATTCCGTCGGTAACCGACTTGTAATCGCCAAGCGAATGAGCCGCGGCTTCGGTAATCAATAAAATAAAAACCAAATCCATCATTTCGAGTTCTCCACCGGTGCGCCGAGGCAAGATGCGCAATAGAAATAACAGTGCGATGTAGAAAAATGAACCTCTGATGACGAGTTCGGCTATGGATGTTTCGAGTTTAAAAATCTCCACAAAATCGATGGCTAATATGTTCATGGCGTGGTGTTTTTGCATGAAGATACGACTCTAAACGTTCGCTGTCAAATTGAATAGGTCGGTTGAAATTTTAAATTTCGCGCTACCTACACTCGCCATATTCTTACTAAATTGCGGTATGGAAGCTAAAAAAAGCTATGTCCCGCTCAAATTATTCGTCGCCTATTCGCTTTTCGCGGCGTTGGTAGCCGGAGTGGCGATCACACTTATTAAAGAAAACACCGCTTTCTCGGAAACCGAGCGAAACATTGCAACGGACAACAACAAGATTCTAAAAATCAATTCGTTTGTTTCGAATGTCTACAAAGTCGAAAGTTTTTCACGAATTACCATACAATCAGAATCGCAGGAAGACCACGACAAGTTTGTAGCGCAATCGGATTCGCTTGTCGGGCAAATCGACGAACTTAAACAGATGGTCAACTCGGCGCATCAGGTTCGCTTGCTTGATAGCGTCAAATATTTAATATCCACAAAAGTGTCGAACATCAATCAATTGCGTGAGATCAAGAACAAAGCAGGTGACGAAGCCAAAGTGACCAAAGCAATTGCTGATTTAACGCGGATGGAACAAACGCTTCGCAAACTTAGATTAGAAGATTTCGTTGAAGATCCACGTGCGCTTGGTGCGTATCAACGTCGGGTGATGGAAGATTATGTCGCCTATCTGAACCAGAATATTCCCGACGACGAAACCAACACCTTAAGTCAGAAGGTTCTGGACTCAATGCTTGTCGCCTCGCGTCAATTACTCAATGATGTTCGTCAGGAAACTATCAATAAAAACCGCCTGCTCAATCAGCAAGAAAGCAAATTACTTGAAACCGAACTTTCGATATCTGCGAAACTGACGGCCATTTTATCGGAAATTGAAGAAGATCTGACGCAAAACTCGACCCTTAATAATAAGGCGAAAACCCAGGCACTAAACAAAATTATTCGGATTATCACTTGGGCAGCGGTCATCGGACTTGTTCTCGCTTTGATTTTTTCGATGCTTATTCTCAACGATTTCTGGCGAACCAAAAAATACAAAAAACAGCTTGAGATTGCCAATGCGCGTGCAAGTCAATTACTGGTTAACCGGGAACAGCTGATTTCGACGGTAAGTCACGATTTAAAAACGCCGTTGAGCACGATCACCGGTTACACTGAAATGTTATCGTCGGGCGAACTTTCGGCGCGACAACAATATTATACCCGAAACATCAAAGGCGCAAGCGAGTATATTTCGCATCTTGTTCAGGATCTTTTTGATTTCACTCAAATCGAAGCCGGGAAGATCACAATCGAAAAAATTCCGTTTTCGGTTGCTGATGTCATCGACGATGTAACGCGAAGTATCAATCCGGCGCATTTGGCCAAACCCATCGAGCTTGGAATCGACGTGGCAAATAACCTTCAACAACCTATCATTGGCGATCCGTTCCGACTGAGGCAAATCCTTACAAATTTGGTCGGTAACGCTTATAAATTCACCGATAGCGGAACTATCACAATTACTGCAAACCAGTCGTCGGACGAAACATTTATGATATCGGTTGCCGATTCGGGAATTGGGATTGCCGATGAAAAGAAGTCGGTTATTTTCGACGAATTCACTCAAGCGGATGAAACAATCGAAAAACGATTTGGCGGCACCGGACTCGGCTTGACGATTTCCAGAAAAATGGCTGAAATACTCGGCGGCACATTAAAAGTCAGCAGTGTTTTGGGTAAGGGAAGTACGTTTATGCTCGAGCTTCCGCTGATTTTTTCCGAGAAAGATGCCGGAAACACAACCAACTTTACCAATATGACTGTTGTTGCCATTGACGACGATCAGGCATTGCTCAATCTGACAACTGAAACTTTTAAACAACACGGTTTTACAACTTTTGCGTTTACTGATGCTACCCAAGCGCTCCAAAAACTTGAAACTATCGCGTGTGATATTATTGTGACCGATATTCAGATGCCGGCGTTAAACGGATTTGAGTTTGCGAAAACCATAAGGCAAACGACTTGGTTTAAAGCGAATCCTATTCCGATCATCGCAGTTACCGGCAAATCTGATTCGACTGAAACCGAGTTTAAAGAGTGTGGTTTTGCTACGGTTATTCGGAAGCCTTTTACTCCCAAAACCCTGATAGCTTCAGTTGGGCGAGTTTTGCAAACAGAAATCGATTCGGCGTCAGTTGAAATTTCAGATGCAAATTCGGCGGTCGACCGATTGCGCCAGTTTTATCCGAACGACGAACAATCAATGCAAAAATTTATTGTGAATTTCATCGCCAACACTCAGGCGAATATGGCTGAACTTGAACGCGCGGTTGAATCAAATGACGAGACCGGGGTTAGAAATTTAGCACATCGCATGGCGCCAATGTTTCAGCAATTGGGTTGCGATAAAGCGGGTGAAAATTTAAAAGCGATTGAAAAAGATGGGTTTTCGGCTGATGTCCCAAAACTAGTGAGTGAAACTAAGGTGGAAGTCGGCGTGTTGCTGGACGAGCTTTCGGCCTATTCCAAACCGTAAAGTTTCAATTTATTGTAAAGCGTTTTGCGGTTGATTTCGAGCAATTTTGCAGCTTCCGATTTATTGTTATTCGTTCGTCCGAGTGCGGAAATGATTGCGAGTTTCTCCCGATCGGAAAGTGACATATTCGGATTGTTTCGGTTTTCAGTTTCGAAAATTTCTTTTGGAAGAACCTCTTGCTGTACGAACTCGCCGGTAGTCAGCAAAACCGACCGTTTAGTGATATTTTGCAACTCGCGGAGGTTTCCCGGCCAATGATACTGTTTGAAAACTGCAATCACTTCGGGTGAGAAACCGATAATATTTTTATGAAGCTGTTCGTTGGATTTGTCGAGGAAATATTCGGCGAAAATCATCAAATCATCGGAACGTTCCCGAAGCGGCGCGGAATGAATTGAAAACTCATTGATCCGATGATACAAATCCTCTCTGAAATCGCCACTTGCCACTTTCTCGCGCAGGTTTTCGTTGGTTGCGGTGATTAAACGGATGTCGATTGCGATTTCTGCATTGCTTCCGACCGGCTTAATCCGGCGTTCCTGAAGCGCACGAAGCAACAATATTTGGTTTTCGTAGGACAAATTCCCGATTTCATCCAAAAACAGCGTTCCCCCATCGGCATTTTCGAAATGTCCGACCTTATCGGAAACGGCGCCTGTAAATGATCCGCGAACATGTCCGAAGAATTCGCTTGCCGCAAGTTCTTTCGGGATGGTTCCACAATCGACTGCCACAAAATTTTTGTCTTTCCGATTGCTATTTTCATAGATCTGACGTGCGATGATCTCTTTTCCGGTACCGCTTTCGCCGATAATTAACACCGACATATCTGTTGGCGCGACCAGCTGAATGTAATCTGATAATTTCTTGGATTCACGCGAGGAACCTGAAACAAACGTATCTTTTGACGGCTTTGAAGATTTCTTTTCAGGCTTTGTTTCGATGCCGGATGAAAGCGCGTTATTAACCACCAGAAGAACTTCTTCAGGATTAAAAGGTTTTGAGATATAATCGGCGGCACCGTTTTTCATCGCTTTTACTGCAGTTCCGATATCCGAATATCCGGTCATCAAAACCACTGGTATTTCGGGGTAAAGCGATTTAAATTGAGTTACTAACGAAAGGCCGTCATCATCGGGTAGCCGCAGATCGGTAATGATCAAATCGTACGATTTTGCTTTCAGTTTCGCTTTGCCTTCGGTTGCAGAAAATGCCGCATCGACATCAAAATCCTTGCGAGTCAAGAAACTTTCGAGCATTTTGCAAAACGACACATCGTCTTCGATCAATAGAACTTTCGGCATTTTATTATGGATTTGTCTTGCTATTGCTATAACACGGGCGGTAAATTTATGACAAAAAAAAGCGAGGTTGAAACTGAATCGGTGTTTTTGGCAAAAAAATATGACTGAGAATTGCGGAAAATTCGAATGTCAAAAGTCTTATCAACATCTACAGTATAATCGACAATAAGTAATAAATTAGCGATTCGACGTTATCCAATTTTAACCGAATGACCATGAATGAAATCCTTTGTCCGAACTGTAAAAAAATGTTTAAGGTTGACGAAGCCGGATTTGCCGATATTCTAAAGCAAGTACGCGACCATCAGTTTGAAGACGAACTCAATAGCCGCTTAAACCTTGCTGAAAAGGATAAACAAAACGCCATAAAACTCGCCGAAGCCAATGCTAAAATGGCGCTACAAGCGGAACTTGCCAAAAAAGACAAAGAACTTATTGAACTAAAGGCAAAAAACGACTGTGAACTTTCTGATCAGTTGGCAAAGAAAGAAGCGCAACTAGCCGAACTTAAAGTAAAAAAAGATCGTGATCTGGCGGAACAACTCGCAAAGAAAGAAGCACAGATCGCTGATTTGATGTCGAAAGTTCAGAACGCGGAACTCGAGAAAAAGCTGACTGTTACTGAAGCCGTCCAAAAAATCGAAAAAGAACGCGACGAACTTTCGAGTCATTTACGACACAAAGAAACCGAGCAAATGCTTTTGGAAAAGTCGCTTGTCGAAAAATATACCTGCGAGCTTAAAACCAAGGACGATATTATCCGGTTGAAAGATGAAGAGATTGCATTTCGGAAGGACATGAAACTCAAGCTATCGACAAAAATGGTTGGCGAAACTCTTGAACAACATTGCGAAACCGAGTTTAACCGATTGCGCGCAACGGCGTTTCAAAATGCGTATTTCGAAAAAGACAATAATTCGAGGTCGGGAAGCAAAGGCGATTTTATTTATCGCGAGAATGACGATCAAGGCAATGAAATCATTTCGATTATGTTTGAGATGAAGAACGAAGGCGATGAGACCGCGACTAAAAAACGCAACGACGATTTCTTCCGGGAGCTCGACAAAGACCGAAACGAAAAGAAGTGTGAATATGCCGTGCTGGTTTCATTGCTTGAAGCCGACAACGAATTGTATAATTCAGGCATTGTTGATGTTTCGCACCGATTTGAAAAAATGTATGTGGTTCGGCCGCAATTTTTCATTCCGATCATTACGTTGCTTCGAAATGCGGCGATGAATTCGATGAAGTACAAAGCCGAGTTATCGATGATCAAAAACCAGAACATTGACATTACGAATTTCGAAGACAACATTACCAAGTTTAAAGAAGGTTTCGCTAAGAATTATGAGTTGGCAAGTCGGAAGTTTAAAACCGCCATCGACGAGATTGACAAGACGATCGATCATTTGCAAAAAACCAAAGAGGCACTTTTATCCTCTGAAAACAATTTGCGGTTGGCAAACAACAAAGCCGACGATTTGACAGTAAAAAAACTGATTAAAGGAAATCCGACGATGACCGCTAAGTTTGAGGAATTAGGACGAAATATATAAATGCAAAAAAGAGGCTTCCAGCCTCTTTTTTTGTCAAAATAACGTATGAGAATTAGTCTCTTCTGATCCACTTCCCATCGGCAGTTGAAAAGATGAGTCCGGTTTGTTCGCCCATTGTCACATTTAATGTATATTCTTTTGCGCTGTTTACGGTAACGCTATTGATGGTTGCGCCCGGATAATCTTTTTTTACCGCATCTGTAATTGCGGTTGGCACTTCTGAAAGTTTAACTTCGGTTTCTTTAGTGGCAACCTGTGAATCGGTTTTAGCAGTGGTTGTCGTTGAAGTTGTTGTTGTGTTTTGAGTTTGAGCTGATACAGCAACCGTTGCTAAAACGAAAGCTGCTGATAAAAATACTTTTTTCATGATTTCAATTATTATGTTGTTGCGATGGCTACTGAAACAATGATGCCGAAACGAGAAAGCGCGACAAACACCTTGTAAACCGCTGAAAATAAGGCCATGTATAAAATTACTCCGCCGAATGGTTATGTGGTCGCGCCACAGATTGTGTGTAATATGTACACAAATCGTAATGTTTTGGCTCTTTTGGCTTATCTTCTAATTGGCAAATGCTAAAACCAGTTGGTCGTTGCGTTAACGATGGGAGCGACATCCTTTTTGGCTTTTTTCGGCCAAAAAGATATAGCGGACAGCGTGTTAAAACGCCCAAAAATCAGCGATGGCGAAGTCGGTTCAATTCGGATTACGCCGTTCATATGCCGCTCACACCCAACTTAATCAAGCTTTTACACGAAAAAAATTAGATCAGGCTGAAGTTGCCGGCGCCGAGATTTACCACATGCTTGGCCAAGTACTAATCTCAACCACCGGACATAAAGCTATTGATGTAAGCCGACTTCCCAAAAGCTCTTATTTAGTGCGGGTGCGAACCAGCAGTGGAATCAAAACAGGCCGATTTGTAAAAAATTAAACAAATATTTTTAAAGTTCGGCAACGTAATTCCGTTTTGAAGCATCTATTTTATCGTTATTTTTACGAAAAAAACATATGGCTTCAGGTTTTTTCGCAATCCTCGATGATATTGCTGCTTTGATGGATGACGTGGCGGTAACTGCAAAACTCGCAACCAAAAAAACCGCCGGAATCCTTGGCGACGACCTTGCGGTTAATGCCGAAAAAGCAACCGGATTTCTATCATCGCGTGAAATTCCGGTGCTGTGGGCAATCACCAAAGGCTCGTTTATCAATAAGCTGATCATCGTTCCGGTCGCGCTGCTGCTCAACATATTTTTTCCCGTCGCAATTAAATTCATATTGATTTTGGGCGGACTCTATCTCGCCTACGAAGGTGCCGAGAAGATTGTCGAGTTTTTGTTTCATCGCAAAAAAGAAGCGCATGAGGTGATCGAAACGGTCGAGGAAGATCCAAATGCCGAAAAAACAAAAGTCAAATCAGCCATCACAACCGATTTTATTCTGTCAGTTGAAATCGTCATTATCGCGCTCGGCAGCGTTCTTGATCGCAGTTTAACACTACAAATCCTCACAGTTTCAGTGGTAGCAATTCTGGCAACAGTCGGCGTTTACGGAATCGTAGCGCTGATTGTTCGCATGGACGACGCTGGGTTCAGCCTCATGAAACGTCATCCGGAAAGCGGCTTCTTCTACTCGCTTGGGAATGTTTTAGTCAAGTCGCTTCCCATAATCATCAAGACGCTTGCAATCGTCGGTACCATCGCATTGCTGTTGGTTTCAGGCGGAATATTCGTACATAACGTCGATTTTTTACATCATCTCTGGCCGTCGCTGCCGTCGATGTTAACCGAACTTTTAGTCGGTTTAATCGTTGGCGTGGCGGTGGTTTTACTGGTCCTCGGATTCAAAAAACTGTTTGGCAAAACGAAGTAAGTGGTGGGTTTAATGATCGGGATTTGGGCGTTTTCGGGCTGTCCGCTTTATCTTTTATCGCGTTATCACGCCATAAAAGGATGCCGCTTCCCATCCCTAACGCGACGGATAGGAAAGATTTAACAACCGACTTCACCTCAAGCATCCCGCTGATTGGATAAAATCTCCAAAAACTACTTTATTCCAAAAACCTGGTTTCATCGTTTTTGTTGGCCACCCGAACCGAACCGCCGGTAATCGTTTTAAAATTGGCTGTCTTATATCGAACCGAAATGCTTGGGCAACAACCCGGATCATCAGTCGAATACGCGCTTAGTCCGATTACATAATCGCCTTCGGTTTTAACAATATCAACGCCGCTTCTTGAACTGAAATAATCAAAATTCGGATAGTATTTTTTGATCTCAGTAGTCAGCAACGCCGAATCATTTGCAGACAGTTGGTCGTGAACTTCTCCTAAAAACCTCAGGGATCCATCCCGAATTAATGCGTATGTATAAACTGAGCTTGCACCCGTTCCAAAATCGCGGTTCATGGTAATGAGTTCGCCATCAATTGAAGTAATTGATGTGCCGCCCATATCGCCCCCAACAAAGACATTTTGCAAAGCCGCATGCGAAATCCGATCCTGGGTTTTAAAAACGCTGTCGAGTTGGGATGCGATTTGCCTTCTGGAAAGTTGAGTGGTAGCGTTGGGAACCGAGTCGATGTTGCCTTCTTTGTCAACATATTCGGAAATCAGAATTTCACTCAGTTGCAGCAGGATGCTATCCGGAAATTTTTGAAGATTGCCTGCAAGTTCGTGCGACGGATTTTTTAAATTTTCGAATGTCGAGACCAGAAAAAGCTGTTTGTAGAAATCGTATTTCGATTGGGCGTCGAGATTTTGACCCTGGTATTTAAGCAATTCATCCGAATTGAGAATGGTTGAATAGTCGGGTTTTTGTTTCGCACAAGAAAATACGAAAACGGATAAAAGTAACATTAGTAAAATTCGCATAGAACATTAATTATGGTTGATGCAAGTTAGGCATTTGCATTTTTCTTAAAGTTAAGACATCGCCAAAACCCATGGATTTGAGTGTGAATAAATCGGTGTAAATTACTTTCAGAAACCGTTTTTTTTAGTGTTCTTTGCGCAACAAAGAGAGGTGGCCGAGTGGTCGAAGGCGCACGCCTGGAAAGTGTGTATACTCCACAAGGGTATCGTGGGTTCGAATCCCATCCTCTCTGCAAGAAAAATGCTTCCCGTTCGGGAAGCATTTTGCATTTTTACGGGTGGGAAAAGTTAGCTTGGTCGAAATACGGAAACATAAACTCCCTTAAAACTACTCGAAACCCAATTTAAAATAATTGCTCAAAGCAATAAACCGCACAAAATTAAGGTTAAGACCAAAAATTCGAAATCAAAAATGTAAATTGTCCCAGAAAACCTCAACTTTTTCTGAAAAATGGCGAGTATTGCATTCATTGATACCGAAATTGAACCCCGAACCGGCAAAATCCTTGACATAGGTTGCAACACATCTGACGGCAGCACATTTCGCAGTAATTCAACTAGCGATTTCGTTCGTTTTTTAAACGGCCGCCCAAATCAAAAAAATGTCAATAGAACTTCACTTAGACTCTATTAAAGTTGATCTTTCATTTAAAAACACCTCAACTTTCCGACATATTTTAAACTAGTCAGGATGTTTCGAAAATAAAAAGTCTGATGCCAACTTTAAAAATTAGTGATAATCCAAAGCCTCAACAAAAGTTAATCTTACAAAAATCCGTTTTTCAGAATATAACCGATGAGGTTATGCGCCGAGCGGATTCCACAAACTATTAACAAGGCTTTAGGGCAAATGCAATCATGCCTATGTATATTTGTCCGAATGCCAAAAGCAATTTTACGTATCTCCACGACCAAACACATTTTATTGTTGTGTTTTGTCCTGCTTTCGCTTACTCCATGTAATGTGAAAGACATTCTGGCAACGGGTTTAAACGCGGAATATGCTAAACCGATTAATAAATCGAAAACCACCGCGCCGGTAAATTCGTGCCAGTATACCAAGCAAACTGATTATCAAATCTCAGTTGGCGAGCAATCAGTAGTCAGCATTCGCAAATACCATTTTAGCAAACTTACAACCCACGACTACACGCCTACTCTTGCCACCAGTGGATTTTCGAAAAACTTTTCCGGCAATAGTCCGCCGAAATATATTTTATACAAGCGCCTGAAAGTTGATATAGCCTAATTTATTAGCTACACTTTTTTTGCGTTTAATTAAAATATAAAATAATGAAGAATCATTTTGATGGTACGGCAAATAGCGCCGGCCTTTTTACGTTGTCACTTCGTTGGGTGATTGGTTGGACTTACTTTTCAGCGTTTTGGCGACGACTGATTTTAGACAACAAACTTATCCCCGAAGAAGCCGGTTATATTGGGGAAAAATTCAACCACTTTCTCCCAAACGCTCTGGGCATAAAACCAGTTATCGAATACCTGGTTTCAAATCCGGACGCACTTCAAATATCAATGATAACCTTTACGATTATTGAAGCTATCGTCGGGTTATTGCTCATCCTGGGATTGTTCACAAGGCTGATGAGTATTGGTGTATTATTTCTGGCTTTGGGAATCTTGCTCGGATCGGGTTGGCTTGGCACCACATGTTTAGACGAATGGCAAATTGGTGTTTTAGGTGTTGCAAGCGGATTTGTATTATTTCTGACAGGAAGCGGCGCGTATTCGGTTGACAACTACTTACTGAAAAAGAACTACAACTTTACGCGAAAGAAGTGGTTTGGAACTTTAGCGTCCGGCGAATTGAAAATCGACAATTTACGACCTAAAGTCCTCATAATGTCTATTCTTATTTTTGGACTCACCTTGTATACAAATCAATATTTTCACGGTGGCGTTTTTGGCACTTTGCACAACAAATCGGTGAAACCGAAAGTTGAAATTTCAAATGTTCAGCAAAAAGGTTCGCAGCTTACTTTCCGGTTATTCAGGGTTGAAGGCGCAGATGTTTACGGTTCATTTTTGATTGGGATCGACGTGTTGGATGAAAATAATAATGTCGTCAAATCGATAAACCAGACCGATCTGTCTAAATTTTCTCCAGATCAGATACAGAATCATTATGTGGCGAAGATCAAACCCGGGAAACACAGTATGATTTTACCTTTGGGAGCAAAAGCAGATGTAACTATTGATGTAAGCGGAGTCGATTTAGGAAGAGATTTTACCCTAAAACTGATTGATGTCAGCGGAATCGAATGGACGGCTGAAATACCTTAGTAAAGTTGATACAAGTAAACTGTCGTTGGGAAACCTCCGACAGTTTTTTTTAATTTCAGTTTTTCTGGTGATCTGATTTACTATTTAAAATTTTAGACTTGTCGCTTTAACCTGAACCAATAATTGCTCAAAAAAAACAATAGATTAAACATACCTATCGCGTTAGGGATGGGAAGCGGCATCCTTTTATGGAGCTTGCGGAATAAAAGATAAAGCGGACAGCCCGGCCAACGCCCAAACCATCGCTATTTTAATGGTTGAGAATTGATGAAAGTCCGCTGCTGCTGCACGAAGAACATTGGCGGAAATGATTGAGAAGTTCACACATAGATCCAGCCGGGTTGTGATTAGATTCATAAAGCGTATCGAGCGGACTAAACGGCCTGATTCGCTCATATTGTGCCACATGGAGGTAAATCAGCGTTGTTTCTACCCGCGAATGACCGAGTAAATTTTTAATGCTGATGATATCCAATCCGTCTTCGAGCAAATGCGTTGCAAAAGTATGACGTAAGGTATGTACAGAAATGTTCTTGATGATTTTTGCCTTCTTGGCGCATTGCCGAATCACCCATTGAACGCCTTTCTGTGAATACCTGCTTTGGAAATCGCCGCCAGCCGTGCCTTGAGGCCGACCGTTGAACAGCCATTCCTTCGGATTTTCGGAAACGATATACTCCTGAAGCCAATTTATTAAATGATCACTTAATGGTACATACCTATCCTTTTTGCCTTTGCCTTTATTGACAAATAGCATCTTCCGATCGAAATCGATGTCGGACAAGGTAACATTTCGCGCTTCAAAACACCGCAACCCGCACCCATATAAGAGTCCGATTAACACTTTGTGTTTCAAAATTCTTGTCGCATTAATCAGCCGTTTTACTTCCTCGCGACTCATCACCACCGGAAGTTTTTTTTCGCTTTTAATGCTTGGCAGCGCAAGGTATTTTTCCTCGAGACCCTCCATTCTAAAAACATAACGCAAGCCAAAAACCGCGAACTTAAAATAGGATAGCGAGCCCGTGGGGTAGGCTTTTTGGAGATAATACAGATATTCGTTTATCCGATCGGCAGAAACATTTGTAGGCAGTTTGCCGAAATATAACGAGGCTTTAGCCAGGTGGCGTCCGTAGTTTGCGAACATACTCGGACTCTTGCCTGAAATAGAAATTTTACGCTCTAATCGATATAATAATTCGGTAAAACCCGGAATTTGATCACACGCAGTTTGGGTGATATTCTTTTTTTTGCATGGTGGAAATTTTCCGCGAAATTAAAGGTTTTGATTGAGTCGGTCGTTAATCCATTGCGACAGACCTGCGTTTAAAAACGAAAATTTACGAATCAATAATCGACTTACCCCATCTCGCCTCGCAACGGCGTTTCAAAAACCGTTTTAAAAACATCGCCTGAAACTTTTTGACCCAACAAATACATCAGCTTGGTGATGGCAGCTTCGGTTGTAATATCTTTACCCGAAATGACGCCGATTTCGCGCAACTGCGTGCTGGTTTCATACTGGCCCATGTTGACGCTTCCTCCCGAACACTGGGTGACATTCACAATGAAAAGTCCGCTTTTGATAGCTTTGTCTAAAAGTTCGATAAACCAATCTTCACTGGGCGCATTTCCAGAACCATAGGTTTCCAGAATTATCGCTTTTAGGTTTTTGATGCCCAAAATCGCTGCTAATGATTCCGGATTAAGTCCCGGAAAAATTTTCAAAATCATCACGTTGTCGCTCATTTCGCGATGAACGAGCAGCTTTTTGCTTTTGGGCTTGAGGAGTAAGTCGCGGTTGATTTTTAAGTGAACGCCGGATTCGGCTAACGCGGGATAATTTGGCGATGTGAACGCATTAAAATGTTCAGCGCTGATTTTCGTCGATCGGTTGGCGCGGTAAAGTTTGTACTCAAAGTAAAGACAAACTTCCTTTACGATCGGCAGACTTTTTTCACGTTGCGATGCGATTTGAATTGCGGTGATCAGATTTTCTTTCGCATCGGTACGAAGATCGCCGACAGGCAATTGCGACCCGGTGAAAATTACCGGTTTTGCCAGATTCTCGAGCATGAAACTGAGCGCCGAGGCTGAATACGACATGGTATCCGATCCGTGCAAAACCACAAATCCGTCGAAAGAATCATAATTTTCTTCAATGATTTCGGCGATTTTGATCCACTGCTCAATATTCATGTTCGAGCTGTCAATCGGATGCTCAAAGGAGATGGTCTCGATTTCGCAGTCGAGTTGGCGCAGCTCGGGAACATTCTCCAAAAGCTTGTCGAAGTTGAATGCTTTTAGCGCGCCGGTTTCAAAATCCTTCATCATACCGATGGTTCCACCGGTATAAATTAAAAGTATTGAGGCTTTATTTAGTGGCATATTTTTGCTGATTCACAACCGGATTGGCATACATTGCCAAAAAGCCCTGAAGCGCAACCGGATTGTTTTCATCGATTCTTAACTCAAGTCGGCGTTCGAAAAGCTGCTTTTCAGACTCGGTGTATTTATCGGCAAATTCGTTGGTTTTATGCAACAAATCATACGCGATGTAATTTGTAGGCCAAAGTTTGTATGTACGCAAAATGGCATCGTCAAGAATCTGGGCGATTGCCTGAATTTGTTTGTTGGTGTTGTCGAATTCGGCTGCAACATCGTCGAGCTGCGTATCGAGAACATCGTCAACGTGGATGTGAATCCGTTTCTTCTGACCCATGATTCCGCTCAACAAGGTTACAAAATCCTCATTTTTCTCCTTGATATACGTCTGCTGCTTGGCTTCAGCCAGAAGTTGCGGCATTTTCAAAGCATCGGTCGGATCGTACTCATACGAAATCGAAACAGGAACGATTCGGATATTTTTGAAATACTCGATCAGATTTTGCTCGCCACTCGCCATTCCCAGCATTTTTAAAACGCCTTGATGAGTCGCATCATTTCCGTCCTTGGTACGTCCTTCACGCTGTGCAATCCAAACGCTTTGATTTTCGCGAGTCAGCAAATGCCTGATATATTCCGACAAGTTTTTCGAACTATGCAACAATTCCCTTGGCGGCAAGCCACGCTGAACCACAAAGTTTCGGTTCAACTTTGAAAGTGTAAGTAAAAATGATTTCTTAACCAGATTATCGCCAATCGCCGATGCGGTCATCACCTTTCCGTGTTCCAGCAAACACGTATTTAACAACGATGTATCGAGAATGATATCGCGGTGATTGCTTATATATAGGTACGATTTGTTGTTGTCTAGTTTTTCAAATCCGGATGTCGTCAGGCCTTCACTGCTGTTTTCAAGCACCTTGCGAACCGACTGATAAATGAAATTGCACTGAAAATCGCGAATCGAATGCGTTTTTCGCAACTGCTCTTTCCAAACATCATCCTCAACATCGGGAAAGCTAAAGTTCATCAGCGCTTTCATCATCGGATGGTGAAGTGACTGGCAGAGCGCCTCATTTACTTCTGAATCATAATACGGACGAATCGAGTCAAATTGCGACATTATCAAAATTTAAAAAAAGTCCAACAAAAGAACGAAATTTTTACCACTTTAACCCGAAATATCGTCAAATGCCATATACTTTCCGCGAATTCTCAGTCGTCACCCGGGCAATTTCTTCGACGCTAACTGAGTAGATTTCGGCCAACTTCTGAGCGACATTTAAAATGTAAGCCGATTCGTTCCTTTTTCCGCGATAAGGTACCGGCGCCAGATATGGAGAATCGGTTTCCAGAACAATGTGTTCCAAATCAATAATGTGCAAATACTGATCGATCTGGCCGTTTTTAAAGGTTGCCACACCGCCAATTCCGAGCTTCATATTTAGCGAAATCGCCTGCAACGCCTGCTCGCTCGTTCCGGTAAAGCAATGAAATATCCCAAAAAGTTTGTCGTCGCGCTCACTTTCCAAGACCTCAAAAACTTCGTCAAAGGCATTGCGACAGTGAATGTTTATCGGCAATCCGTACTGCTTTGCAAGTTGGATTTGCTTTTTAAAAGCCAATTTTTGGATTTCCAAAGTCGACTTATCCCAATACAAATCAATTCCGATTTCGCCAACCGCATAGAACTTTCGTTGCTTCAACTCGCGCGCCACATGCGCCAATTCTGTTTCCCAATTTTCTTTGACATAAACCGGATGAAGTCCCATCATCAAATATATATTCTCGGGATATTTTGCCTGAAGCTCGTACATCGAAGCCGTATAAGTAGAGTCGATCGACGGCACAAAAAAACGCGTCACTCCGCCTGAAATCGCGCGCGCAATCATAGCCTCTCGGTCCTGATCAAACTCGCTGCTATATAAATGAGTATGGGTATCGGTAAGAATCATAACAACTTTTTGCGAAGTTAAGCCAAATTTAAAAACCGAATGTCAATTTCTGTCGCGCGGTAAAAATGCGTATTTTTGAATTGAAACGCTATGAAAAACACGCTCCACCCTAACATCGCCAAAAGTTATCAGCGAATTCCGTTTAAAATTACAAAAACCAATCACTTGCTGGTAAACGCCGAGATTAATGGCGTGAAAGGCAAATTCATCCTCGACACCGGCGCGTCAAACAGTTGCGTCGATTTTACAAACGTCGAATATTTCAACCTCATCGCAGCCGATTCAAAAACTAAAGCAGCAGGAGCCGGCGCAGTTGGCATGCTCACTAAACTTTCAATGGCAAACACCTTGAAAATGAGTCGGTGGAAATTTGCCGATCTTCACCTTGTCATTTTTGATCTTTCCCACGTCAATCTCGCCCTCACGCAGCACAAAGCAAAACCCGTCCAGGGAATCATTGGTGCAGACGTCCTGATTCCGTTTGAAGCCATCATCGATTACAGCACCAATTCGCTTTACCTCAAAAAATAATTTTTACGTTTTTTATCGCTGATGTTTTGGGCGCGCCTTCGGCCGGGCTTTTGGCTGCACGCGGTGCTTGCCGCAATCCCTCGCGCGGTCCCTATCGATCGCTTGTCGAAATGTCATCAAAAGAAAACGGCTAGATAAATCAATGTTTACCTAGCCGCCTCCGCTTTTACTGATGTGATCGATTATCTTTTCACAAATTTATACGTTCCGATTTGACCGGCCGAGTGAATCTTGATGATATACGCACCCGCTGCCAACGACGACACATTAATGCTGCCTTGGTTGCTGTTTAATGATGCGTTCAATACCGGCTGACCAAGCAAGTTGAATACCTCCAAAGTCGAGATCTCACTTGAATAAGAAACCGATAAAATATCGCTTACCGGGTTTGGATACGCTTTAAACTCGCTTACATTAAACGATGGCGCTGATAATTCCGGAGTAAACTCAACTTTAAATTCATCAATCGCAAGTGAATAAGACGAAAAACCATTTGCGGTTACTCCGCGAGCTATCACGTAAACAGTCTCTTCACCTTGCATAGCCTCAGGAATGTCAATGGTGTAATTATACCAACCTGTGCCAGTAACCGTCGGAGCCAATGTTGTTTTTAGGAAAATTTGTCCAATTTCAGTTGCTCCGGTCAATGACGGCGTAGTGTTTACATAGAACACATATTTGTCATTTGCATGTGCCGACGCGTGTCTGAACAAATACATATTGATTCTTGTCGCGTCCTCAATCTCAGAATAATCGATTGCAGGCGAGAATAACAACGCGTCTGAACTGGAATATGATTTTATAATCACTTTAGTTCCCGAGTGAGCTGTTGGCACGTCACCTGTTCCTGTCGGCGTAAAAATTGACCATTGGTTGGTACCGGTAACATTTGCACGATCCCAGCAAGACGGCAAAGCAGTTGTAACTTCAAATCCTTCTGAAATTGTCGGAATTGCCATTGGCGCGCATGTGGTCGTAAAAGAATACGGACCCGCCCAAACGCTATTTTCTTCAGTACAATCAGCTTGAACATATACCGAATATCCGGTCACGCTATCAAGTTCTTCCAGGGCAAACGGACTTGTTACATCTGTCACAATTGTTCCTTCTCCAAGCGCAAATCCGGTTGGACCATACTGAATGTTGTAAGATTCAGCATTGTCTACTGTCGACCAGGAAACGATAGCCGAGTTCGCAGTTATACCAGCAACCTGAACATCGTTAATCGACGGACATAACGGAGTCTCTTCAAGTCTGAAATCGTCGAAAGCAACATACCACGCCGCACTGTTTAACACATTAGCTCGCATTGCAAAATAATAAACGCCATGGGCTGTCGGTGTAAATGAACGACGCATTTCCACATACGGCATAATCGCCGTTGTTCCCGCTCCCGGCAAATTGTAAGACGCTCCCATTTGAGTCGCACCCACAGACGTTTGGTTGGTGTTGTAGAACATGTCGATTACCCAACCCGTGTGATTGTCGCCCTGAACAAAGGTCGAAAGGTCATAAGATTTTCCCGCTTCAAGTGCAAAGCCCGGCGTCCACATATATTCGTTGGTCGCGTTGTAAAAGATTCGCAGGTATTTTGTACCTGATCTTGGCGTGTTGTAGGTTGAAACCAAAGAAGTTGACCAATCCCCATTTTCTTCATCCCAACATGGAGGAAAAGTATCGTTTCCTACTGAAGTCAACCCTTCAAAATCTTCTGTCCACGGTAGTGATGTGATTGCAGAACACGGAGAAGTAAAGCTGATTGTCTTCCAAACCGATTCGTCGCCCTCACCGCAAAGCGCTCTCACATAAGCCGTATATGCCGTAGTTGGATCCAAAACAATATCAACTGTATTTGTTGCGATTACCGTTCCCGCAGTCGGCACACCTGCTGCTGTTGGCACCACCGCATATTCCCAACTCGTTTCCTCACCACCGGCTGTCCATGACAATGATACCGACGTGGCAGTCAGGTCGGCAAATTCGAAATTTGTTGGCGCATTACAAGAAACTGTAAAGTCAAATCCAATGACCGGTCTTCTGTAATTGCTGGTTCCAAGTGATGTTGGCAACACTCCGGTAGTATTATTTGAGTACTTAGACGTGTTGCTGTTCGAAGAACTGATGCAGGGACCGTCAAATTCGTAACTCCAACTAACGGTTGAACTTGCCTGCGAATTGGTGTATTCCATTAACACAGCAAGGTTCTTAGTTCCTGAATATTCAAAGTTGGTCGAAAACGCAAATTCCTTCCATCCAGCCGAGTTTCCTACAGCCGCAATTGGATTTGAATCGTAAACCAATACTGCATCCTGTGTGGCGGTCGCCCAATCAAGGCTTTCGCTTCCCCAATCGCTCTCCGTAACCTCTTTTAAATAAATTTTAAACGACGGCGTACCCGACATTGTAGCGCCAGCCGAACCGCGATCAAAATACGCAGCGGTCAATTCCTGTCCTGCAATTCCCGCCAGTTGAGACGCCGGATAGATTACCGCAGTGCGATTGGTAGCATTCGCATTAGAAACGCTGTTCATGGGACCATACGAATTACTGGTGAGATCCAAACAGACGGGCACCGAATAAAGCTGACCATACGATAAGCTGCTTACCAAAAAAAGTAAGAATAATGTAATTTTCTTCATAATTATTTATTAAGTTTTACTTTCGCTAAAATACTTAATTTCTTACATCAGTCTAATTTATATGCCTTTAATCGGCGTATTTTAACATTTGAGCGTCAACTGTAAATTGAGTTTGCGCGATTGCAAAAGTTTTGCAGACAAACTAAGATCTTAAAAAGTGTAGAATATTTCTATATTTACGATGATAATTTGGGCGCGCCTTCGGCCGGGCTTTTGGCTGCACACGGTGCTTGCCGCAATCCCTCGCGCAAGCGACGCCAATCTAACCAACACCATCATGAAAAATTTGTTTATTGCTTTTTTTGCAGCATTCGCACTTGTCGCCTGCTCAGACGATGATAATTCGCCTTCAGGCAACCTGATTTCAGTCGAGTTCGACGGCCAGGAAGTAAATTTCAGAAACATTCAACTCGAACAAGTAAGTTATCCCGCTCAGGGTGAAAACCCGGCTTATACTGAAATTACGGTAGTCGCAACAGCTAACGGAAACGTTTTTTCATTTTTCGTAATCAAAGGCGAAACCGGTCAAGATGCCGTATACGATTTTAGCTACGCCACCGGAAACGCGCTTTACAATGGCGTCGATATGCAGTCAAATCTGGTAAGTAACGGCGATGAACAACATCTTGTCGGGACGTTCTCCGGTACGATGACCAATTTTGCCGAAACCGCTTCCGCTACCATTCAAATCACCGACGGTAGTTTTGATATAAAATACTAGCTACTTTACAGCGGAAATTCATTAGTATCCGAGATGTCTAAAAACAAAAAATCCCGCTCACGCGGGATTTTTCTATGATAAAATGTTTGGCTTATAGTTCAAGTGCTTTTTTAGCATTGCCACCCATTAGCAATTCTTCCGGATTTTCCAATCCTTCTTTAATAGCTACAAGGAAACCAACCGACTCGCGGCCATCGATGATCCTGTGATCATAAGACAAGGCAACATACATCATCGGGTGAATTTCAACTTTACCGTTTACGGCAATCGGACGCTCGATAATATTGTGCATTCCGAGGATACCAGATTGTGGCGGGTTGATAATTGGTGTAGAAAGCATGCTTCCGAAAACACCACCATTTGAAATGGTAAATGTTCCGCCGGTCATGTCATCTACGGTAATTTGACCATCGCGGGCGCGGATTGCAAGACGTTTGATTTCAGCTTCGATTCCGCGGAAAGAAAGCGTTTCAGCGTTTCTAACCACGGGCACCATTAGTCCCTTCGGACCTGAAACTGCAACTGAAATGTCGCAGAAATCGTAAGAAATCTTGTAATCGCCGTCGATCATCGAGTTTACGTCAGGGAAAAGTTGCAACGCTCGTACAACAGCTTTTGTAAAGAACGACATATAACCAAGCGAAACGCCGCCGTGTTTTGCCTTAAATTCGTCCTTATATTTGTTTCTAACCAGGTTTACCGGAGTCATGTTAACTTCGTTAAAAGTGGTAAGCATTGCTGTTTCGTTTTTAGCAGAAACCAATCGCTCGGCAACTTTACGACGAAGCATTGAAAGTTTTGATCTTTCAGACCCGCGATTACCGCCCGTTGGTGTTCCCATCGAAGGCGTTGCGTTTACAGCATCGTCCTTTGTGATTCGGCCACCTTTTCCGGTCCCTGAAATCTCAGATGGTTTTATGTTTTTCTCGTCCAGAATTTTTCTTGCAGCCGGAGAAGGAGCGTTCTCAGCATACGATTTTGGAGCTTCTTCTTTCTTAGGCTCTTCCTTTTTTGGTTCTTCTTTTTTCGGCTCTTCTTTGGGAGCTTCTTCTTTTGGAGCTTCCTCTTTAGCACCTCCTGAAGGTTTTGCGCCGTCGGTATCGATCAGGCAAACCACCTGGCCAACTTTTACCGCGTCGCCTTCTTCGGCTTTTAGGGTGATAATCCCGCTGGCTTCAGCCGGTAGTTCAAGGGTAGCCTTGTCTGAATCAACCTCAGCAATGGCTTGATCTTTCTCTACATAATCGCCATCTTTAACCAACCATGTTGCGATTTCAACTTCGGTGATTGACTCTCCCGGTGAAGGGACTTTCATTTCTAAAACCATATAGATAATTTTATGATGTTGTTGTTGTTATTTATAAATTTCAAAATTACGACAAATTCCTAGCCCTGATGGAAGCGGTTATCCTTTTTTGCGCTGACCTGTTGGCTGATCATTTTGACAACAGCAAAAAAGATATGAGCGAACAGCAGGAAATAGCTTCTGATCCTCAAATTGCTAACTTGCGAATAATTGCTTGTCGAAAACCATGGCTATTGCTACTGAATGACGCTTTTTAGAACGTGCATAACTTCCCGAAGCCGGCGCGCTGTACGCTTTTAAACCTGCGTATCTGAACTTGACTTCGTTGAAATTCATCAGCATATAGCTGTAAGCTCCCATATTTCTAGGCTCTTCCTGTGCCCAGACGAAATCGTCGGCATTAGGATAAGAGGCGATAATTTCTTTTAACTGCTCGGTCGGAAGCGGAAACAATTGCTCGATTCGGACAAGTGCCACATCGTTTCTACCGTTGGTTTCACGCTCAGCCAGCAAGTCGTAATAGAACTTTCCGGTACAGAACACAACAGTTTTCACATCTGCTTTTGCCATTTTCTGATCGTCAATAACTTCCTGGAACGTGCCGGTTGCAAACTCATCTACGGTTGAAACTACCAGCGGATGACGAAGCAAACTTTTTGGTGTAAAGACCACCAACGGCTTTCTAAACGTAGTTTTCATCTGACGACGAAGCAAGTGGAAGAAATTGGCAGGTGTGGTACAATCGGCTATGTACATATTTTCGTTAGCGCACATTTGCAGGTAACGCTCCATTCTGGCAGACGAGTGCTCGGCACCCTGACCTTCGTAACCGTGCGGCAGAAGCATCACCAATCCGTTTTGGTTGTTCCATTTATCTTCGGCAGCCGAGATATATTGGTCGATCATGATTTGCGCGCCGTTTGAGAAATCGCCGAACTGCGCTTCCCAGATGGTAAGTACGTTTGGATTTGCAAGCGCATATCCGTAATCAAAACCAACAACACCGTATTCAGAAAGCAGCGAGTTGTAAATATTGAATTTGCCTTTGGCGTTTTTGAGGTTTTGAAGCGGAATCACTTCTTCTTCTGAATCCTCTGATTTAATCACGGCGTGACGGTGCGAAAACGTTCCGCGTTCAACGTCCTGCCCTGAAATCCGAACGCCATAACCTTCCATTAAAAGCGATCCGTAAGCAAGGTGTTCAGCCATTGCCCAGTCGAGTTTGTCGTTTTCAAACATCGTTTTACGGTCGTTGAGAAGTTTTTGGATTTTGTTGATGAACTTTTTATCGGTTGGAAGTTCTGAAATCGTTTTTGCAATTTCAGCCAATCCTTCGCGAGAATAAGCGGTATCAACTTTTTGAAGCATTTCCTCGCGACCCGCTTGCTTAAAGCCTTGCCATTCGTTTTGCATAAACGGCGTAATAATCGTCAGGTCTTTTTTGCGTGATGCTTCGAGGTTTTCTTCAAGAACAGCTTTGTACTGATCCTCAAGGTTTTTGACGTATTTCTCGTCGATGATTCCTTTAGACAATAGCTTTTCAGCATAAATGTCACGTGGATTCTTATGTTTTGCGAGTTGCTTGTAAAGTTTTGGCTGGGTGAAACGAGGTTCATCACCTTCGTTATGTCCGTATTTTCTGTAACCTAAAAGGTCGATGAAAACGTCGCGGCCGAATTCCATTCTGAAATCGAGTGCAAAAAGCATGGCGTGAACCACAGCTTCGGCATCGTCGCCATTGACATGAAGAACCGGCGAAAGCGTAACTTTAGCAATGTCGGTGGCATAAGTCGATGTTCTAGCGTCCAAATAATTCGTGGTAAAACCAATCTGGTTGTTGATCACGATATGAATCGTACCGCCGGTTTTGTAACCGTCGAGTTGAGCCATTTGAACGATTTCGTAAACGATACCTTGTCCTGCAACGGCAGCATCACCATGAAGTGCAATTGGAAGCACTTTAGAGAAATCTTCCGGGAAATATTTTTCTTGTTTGGCGCGGGTGATCCCTTCGATAACGGCACCGACAGTTTCGAGGTGCGATGGGTTTGGCGCCAAGTTGATATTGATGCTTTTTCCTGATTTCGTACGTCGGTCAGACGTGAGTCCGAGGTGATATTTTACGTCACCGTCAAATAACGCGTCGTCATCATAATCTTTACCGTCAAATTCAGAGAAAATATCCTGAGTTGGTTTGCCGAAAATATTGGCAAGTACGTTTAATCGGCCACGGTGAGCCATTCCCATGACGAATTGCTCCACGCCTTTTTCAGCTGCAGCTTCGATGAGTGCGTCAAGTCCGGGTATAATCGATTCGCCACCTTCAAGTGAGAATCGTTTTTGACCAACGTATTTTGTATGAAGGAAATTCTCGAAAGAAACTGCCTCGTTGAGTTTTGTCAGTATGTGTTTCTTTTGCTCGTCGTTGTAACGCGGAATATTGTCGTTGTAACCGATTTTGTCCTGGATCCACTGAATGATTTCCGGAGTTCGGATATACATGTATTCTACTCCGATCGACTGGCAATAAATTTTATCGAGGTGACCGATAATCTCCCGAAGCGTACAAGGTGCCAGTTTCATTGCATTTGCTGCGTCGAAAACCGTATCCATGTCGGCTTGAGTCAATCCGTAATTTTCAATGTCGAGTGATGGCTTGTAAGCCCTGCGTTCACGGACCGGATTTGTTTTGGTGAACAAATGACCGCGGTTGCGATATGCGTCGATTAAACGAAGAACGTTAAATTCTTTCTGAAGCTTTTCTGATACCGGCTCGCAGTTTAGCTGAGAACCGTCGAAAGCACGCGCATCAGCTTCCGCCGAATTGCCATAGCTTGAACTTCCGAAGTCGAAACCTTGAAAAAAGCTTCTCCAGCTTGGCTCAACGCTATCCGGATTCTCTAAATATTGATCGTAAAGTTCAGCGAAAAATTCTGCGTGTGCTGCGTTTAAAAAGGAAAACCTATCCATAGTAATATGTGAATGTCCCGAGGTTGTTAAATAGTCAGGCAAAAGTACGATAAATGCAATAATTCCTTGATAAATTTTGATACTTTTATACTTTATAAACTCCTTACTATGTGGTTGATGAAATGCTTTGGCCTCGCGGCGGCCGGCAGACAAATTATATTGGCGTCACTTCTACTGCTTTCATTCAGTGGATTTACGCAAGAAGATTCAGACGGGAAAAGCGATTTTTGGCGCCGTGTTCAGTTTGGAGGCAGCGCCGGACTCAGCTTTGGAAACAACTACACAAATGTGGCGTTGGCTCCGGGCGCGCTCTATAATTTTAACCGATACTTCGCCGCAGGAGTGGGTTTGCAAGGAAGCTACATCAAGGTGCGGAATAATTACGAATCGTATATTTACGGCGGAAGCATTTTGGTGCTGGCAAATCCGATTGATGCCATTCAGTTATCGGCCGAGATTGAGCAGGTTCGTGTAAATACCGAATATCAATTTATTGACGGTGGCGTACTTGATGATAATTTTTGGAATACCGCTTTATTTCTCGGCGCGGGTTATCGTACGAATAATGTGACGATTGGCGTTCGTTATAATGTTTTGCATGATGACGACAAAAATATCTATGCCGATCCATTTATGCCATTTGTCAGGGTTTATTTCTAAAAGTTCGCCCGAAACCACACTTTTTGCCACTCGCGTTTCAGAATGAGAAAGGCAACTTCACCGGCTAGTTCGCTAATATCCGACCCATCGAGCTTTTTGACCTGATCTTCCGGAACATCGATGATATAAAGCAAGTTTAGATACTCGGCGAATCGATACTGAATCAACCGATAAACTTTTTCATGCAATTGGATTTTTAATTCGTCAGGCGAAGTACTTTTAGGAAAATCGACCGGTTCGTTCGCCAGATTAAAATCCTTGTTGATTTGCTCGAGTAACTTTTGATAAAGGTTTTCGCGTTCGGCTTCTTGCAAAAGCAAATCGGAGTTTTGAGGAACCACAAACATCAGACAGTCCTTTTCATTAAATTATCGCCAAAAGCGCGAAGAACATTTTTACGATCGTCGTCGATGTCGATTTGATCTAGAACCTCAAAAGCTTTAGCGGTGTATCTTTCGATTGCTTCCCGGGCGGCGTTTGATGCGCCTGAAGCGTCAAATATCTTTTTAACCGAATCGATTTTTTGAGTATTATCTGAAGATTTGATCGAATACAAATGCAAAAGCTGATCTCGTTCAGAATCGTTTGAAAACTCGACTGCTTTTAAAAACAAGTAGGTTTTTTTGTTTTCGATGATATCACCACCAACCTGTTTTCCAAAAGTTTCCGGATCGCCAAAGGCATCAAGATAATCATCCTGAATTTGAAATGCGATTCCGAGATTCAAACCGAACTCATAAATTTTCCTGCAATTTTCATCCGAAGTTCTTGCAACAATGGCTCCAAGCTGAAGCGCCGCCGCTACCAGAACAGCGGTTTTATACTCGATCATCTTAATGTATTCGGGAAGCGAAACGTCGTCGCGATTTTCGAAATCGACGTCCCATTGCTGGCCTTCGCAAACTTCAAGTGCCGTGCGACTAAACAATTGAGCTAAACTCTTGAATGTTTGGGCATCGTATTTTTCAAAATATTGATAAGCGAGAATCAACATAGCATCACCTGACAGAATTCCGGTATTGAGGTTCCATTTCTCGTGAACCGTTTCATTCCCTCGTCGAAGTGGCGCATCGTCCATAATATCGTCATGCACAAGCGAAAAATTATGAAAAACCTCAACTGCAATCGCCGCCGGAATCGCCTCTGAATAATCGGCACCGAAAACCTCAGCAGACAATAGCGTCAGTACCGGACGCATCCGTTTTCCACCGATTGACAAAATGTAGTTAATTGGCTCGTAAAGACCTTTGGGTTCACGAACGCTAATGGCATTGTTGAGATTTGCCAGTAACAGTTCACGGTATTCGGCGATTGGACGCATCTTTTTTCGGCTAATTTACGGCTATCTGTCGGTTCAAAAAATTCTCGTCAAATAATCAAGTGTTAAATAAACGTAAAAACTAAGGAAACTCTGTTTGTATTCAAAGTTTCCGCTTTACTTTTGTACTCCAAATTATACTAATGAAGCAGCAAATTTTAGATACAGCTACCGAAATGTTCCTGACACTTGGATTTAAGAGTGTCACCATGGACGACATAGCGGCTGAAATGGCTATTTCAAAAAAGACCATTTATCAGCATTATGCCACTAAACCTGCGTTGATCGAGGCCGTAACAGTCAAACTGTTTACCGACATCTCGAATGGTTTTGATGAAATCGCCGGGATGGAAAAAAACGCGATTGAAGAACTTTATATGGTGAAAGACTATATGGTGAACCAGTTGCGAAACGAAAGTACATCGCCGATTTATCAACTGCAAAAATATTTTCCGAAGGTTTTCAAAATCCTGAAAAGCAAACAATTCAATAAAATACACAGTTGCGTCATCGCAAACATTAACAAGGGATTACGCGAAGGACTTTATCGCGAAAGTCTTGATGTGCAGTTCGTAACCCGGATTTTCTTTGTCGGCGGAAGTGCCATTAAGGACAACGACATCTTTCCTACCAGCGAATTTAAGAATGAACACCTTGCCAATAAATTCCTCGACTATCACATCCGCGCGATTGCTTCGCCGAAAGGACTCAAAGTATTAGAAAGTTACCTTACCAATAATAATTAACCAATCAAACTAATGAAAAACAAAGTCATAATTCTTTTGCTGCTGCTGTCTTTTGGCGTGAAAGCTCAGCAAGGACAAGTCTTGACATTGAAGGAGGCGATTTCCTACGCACTCGAAAATAAATCGGATGCTCGAAAGGCGCAACTCAGTGTCGAAAACAGCGAATACCAGATCGACCAGGTCAGATCGCGAGCATTGCCGCAGGTTACTGTCAACGGGAACCTGACTTATAATCCGATTTTGCAACTAAGCGCCGTTCCGGGTGAAATTGCAGGTCAGCCTGGAACAACATTGTTGATTCCTTTTGGTCAGAAGTGGAATACGGTTGGTGGCGTCTCGGTTACTCAGGCGATATTTGATCAAGCGGTTTTCACCGGATTGAAAGCAGCCCGAACCACGCGCGAGTTCTATCGCATCAACGCCGAATTAACCGATGAGCAGGTTATCGAAAATGTCGCAAATAATTATTATCAAGTATACATTCAGCGTCAGCGACTAACGGTACTTGACAGCAATTATGTCAACACATCTAAAGTTCGCGACATCATCAAGGGTCAGTTTGACAACGGCTTGGCGAGAAAAATCGACTTAGACCGGATCAATGTTTTACTTTCAAATCTGAGAACGCAACGCCAGCAAGTTCTAAATGCGGTACAACTGCAGGAAAACACCTTGAAATTTTTCATGGGAATGGCGATTGACACGCCTATTGTTCTTCCTCAAACCGAATTCGAGATTAAGCCACTTCCATTGACAGAGGATTTGGATCTTTCGAAACGAACTGAACTTCGCTTGTTGGAAACTCAGGAACAACTCCTTAAATACAACAAACAATCGATTAAAGCCGAATACTATCCGACCTTGGGTTTAAGCGGTAGTTTCAATTATCAGGCAACCGGAAATGAATTTCCACTTTTCGCAGGAAGCAATCAGGGTGTAAACTGGTTTGACGTGGCTTCAATCGGACTCAACTTAAGAATCCCGATTTTTACCGGATTCAGCACAAGATCCCGCGTTCAACAAGCAGATATCGAACTTAGATCGCTATCGGAAGATCTTAAAGATGCACGCCTTGGATTGGAGCTCGATTATGAAAATGCCCGGGCACAGATTAACAACAGTTTGATTACCATCAACAATCAGCGTGAAAATGTTCAACTTGCAGAAGAAGTTCTTTCAAACACCCGAAATAACTACCTTAATGGGTTGGCAACTTTAACCGATTTGCTCGATGCTGAAAATGCATTGATCGATTCGCAGAACAACTACAACACCGCGGTTCTTGAATTTAAACTAGCCGAGATACAATTAACCAAATCAAGAGGAGAACTCAAAACACTTTTAAACTAACAAACACTAATGAAAAAGCTTATTTATATAGTAATTGGTATTGCAGTAATCGCTCTTATTGCTTTTATTTTAACCAATAACAAGAAAAAGAACGAGGCCGAGACAGCGGTGGTTGCTCAGAAAAATGCCGCAGTTGCCGTGCGAATCGATACGGTTGCAACCAAAGAAGTATCAACTGATTTCATTGCAAACGGAAATTTTGAACCGCTTCAAACCCTAAACTTTTCTGCCGAAAATTCAGGTCGCGTTGTTCGTGTAATGGTTGAAGAAGGAAGTCGCGTTAGAATCGGACAAACTCTTGCTGTCATTGAAGGCGAAAGATTATCGGTCGACGTACAAAGTGCTGAAGCGGCATATCAAAATGCACTTGCGGATAATCAGCGTTACGAAAATGCATTCCAAACAGGCGGAGTTACCAAGCAACAACTCGATCAGGCAAAACTTGCGCTATCAAATGCAAAGGCGCGGTTGACTCAAGCTCGTATCAATTTTGGCGACGCGACCATCAAATCATCAATCAACGGAATTGTCAACAAGAAAATGGTTGAACCCGGATCGGTAGTATCACCTGGTACGCCATTATTCGAACTTGTGAATGTTTCAAAACTTAAACTTCGCGTTACCGTTGGCGAGCAACAAATTGCGCGATTGAAAGTAGGTTCAACTGTGGCGGTAGCTTCAAGCGTTTTTCCTGATAAAGAATTTTCAGGAAAAATCACATTTATTGCACCCGTAGCTGATGAGACGTTAAACTTCCCGGTCGACATCGAAATTGCAAACACAGGAGACGATCTTAAAGCGGGTATGTACGGCACTGCTAGATTTTCAGCAAACGAATCGGGCAAAACTCAGGTTCGCGTCGTTCCACGTTCGGCATTTGTCGGAAGTGTAAGCAGCAACCAGATCTTCGTAGTGAAAGACAGCACTGCAACAATGGCTAAAGTGATTGCCGGACGCGTTTTTGGCGACCAGGTCGAAATTCTACAGGGCTTGAATGACGGAGATATCGTTGTAACCAGCGGACAAATCAACCTTACGGATGGAACACGTGTTTCAATCATTAAATAATTCGGTAATCCGCAATAGTAAAAAATGAAAATAGCAGAAATATCAATAAAAAGACCTACGCTTATCGTAGTACTTTTTACAATCCTGACACTTGGCGGAATTCTGAGTTATAGCAATCTAAGCTACGAACTTATCCCTAAGTTTGAAGTGAATGTACTTACAATTGCTACGGTTTACCCCGGAGCATCACCTGGCGAGGTTGAAAACACCGTCACAAAAACGATCGAAGACGCGGTTGCAACACTTGAAAATGTAAAACGTGTTGAGGCGAGTTCGGTTGAGAGCTTGTCGATCGTAATGGTGACGCTCGAATCAGATGCCGACGCCGATTATGCATTGAACGATGCCCAGCGAAAAATCAATGCCATCGAAGCCGATCTTCCTGATGATGTAGACCCACCGTCTTTGTCTAAATTCTCGTTAAGCGACCTTCCGGTGATGACACTCGGAGCTACCGCAAAACTTGATGAAGCCGAATTTTACGACCTACTCGACAAAAAGATTCAACCGATTTTATCACGTGTAAACGGTGTGGCTCAAGTAAACCTTATTGGTGGTGAAGAGCGCGAAATCCAGGTGAGCCTTAACCAGGAAAAGTTGAAAGGTTACGGATTATCGGTTGCTCAGGTTCAGCAGATGATCCAAAGTTCAAACCTCGATTTCCCAACGGGTAACATTCAAACCCGCGAATCGACAATGCTTGTTCGTTTGGCTGGAAAGTACCAATCAGTTGACGAACTCAGAAACCTTGTAATTTCGTCTAAAAACGGAATTCAGGTTCGACTTCGGGACATTGCCGATGTTCAGGATACCCAAAAAGAAGTTGAGAAGATCGCCCGAATCAATCAGCAAAACGCGATTGTGCTTCAGGTAATCAAGCAAACTGAAGCTAACGCGGTTGCGGTTTCTGACGAAATTCGCGCTGCAATTGCCGAAATTCAGGAGGATTACAAATCAACCGGATTGGAACTTAGCGTTGCAAATGACACATCCGAATTTACATTGGCCGCTGCAAACTCGGTTATCTTCGATTTATTCCTGGCGGTTGTCCTTGTTGCATTTGTGATGTTGTTCTTCCTTCACTCGCTTAGAAACGCATTTATCGTAATGGTATCGATTCCGGCGTCGTTGATTTCAACATTTATCGGTATTTATCTTTTGGGATACACGCTAAACCTTATGAGTTTACTCGGTTTGTCTCTTGTGGTTGGTATTCTTGTCGATGACGCGATCGTTGTTCTTGAAAACATTTACCGTCACATGGAAATGGGTAAAAATAAAGTCCGGGCCGCTTACGACGGAACCAAAGAAATCGGATTTACCGTTACGGCAATTACCCTTGTAATTGTGGTTGTATTCCTGCCCATTGCCGTGAGTACCGGTCTTGTAAGTAATATTATCACGCAATTCTGTGTAACGGTTATCATTGCCACATTGTTCTCGCTCTTGTCTTCGTTTACCATCGTACCTTATTTATCCTCACGTTTCGGAAAACTCGAGCATTTGACTAATAAAAACTGGTTTGGTCGTGTAATCCTAGGATTTGAAAAGTATCTTGATAAATTTACAGAGCGAATTACCAATATTTTGAAATGGTCGCTAGCGCATAAACTTTGGACCTTGGGAATTGTTTTCTTGCTGTTTGTCAGCTCGATCATGCTTGTTGCCGCCGGATTTATTGGTGGCGAATTCTTCCCGCAATCAGATCGTGGACAGTTTTTGGTTCAACTTGAGCTTCCAAAAGACGCATCGCTTGAGCAAACCAACTTTATGACCCAAAAAGCTGAAGCCTATTTAACGACAAAACCTGAGATCAACTCGATGGTTGCAACTGTCGGACAATCGAGTGGCGGATTTGGTGCTTCTCAAACAACTCCCTATAAATCTGAAATCGACGTGACGCTTATCGATAAAGCAGAACGTGAAGATGGAACTTATGTCTATGCCGCTAAAATCAAACGAGAGCTTGAGCAAGTTCTTGTTGGAGCAAAAATTACAACTGTTCCGGTAGGATTCATGGGTGGTGCCGACAACGCTCCGATTTCGCTTACTGTTACCGGACCTGACTTGGAAAGTGTAATGAAATTTGCATATGAGGCCGAAGCCCAACTTCGCAAAATTGAAGGTGCGACTGGTGTTGAACTTTCAACCGAAGAAGGTTCGCCTGAAGTTGCCGTCCAAATCGATCGCGATAAAATGGCAGCACTTGGTTTGACATTGCAGAATGTGGGATCGACGATGCAAATCGCATTTAGCGGAAACACCGATGCGAAGTTCCGCGCCGGCGAATATGAATATGACATCAACGTCCGATTTAACGAATACGACCGATCAAATATCAATGATGTCCGCGAGCTGGTTTTCATCAACGATTCCGGTCAACAGATCAAACTTTCACAGTTTGCCACCGTATCGGAAAGTTCGGGACCGAGTTTACTTGAGCGCCGCGACAAAGCCACTGCCGTGAAAATTAACTCGCAGGTAATCGGCCGTCCTTCAGGTGATATTGCAACCGAATGGGAAACTCAATTTTCGCAATTGCCACGACCAACAGGCGTTGATTACGTTTGGGGTGGTGACCGGGAAAATCAGTCGGAAGGTTTTGGAACACTGGGAATCGCGTTACTTGCTGCAATTATATTGGTTTACCTTGTAATGGTTGCGCTTTACAACAGTTATATTTATCCGTTTGTGGTATTGTTCTCGATTCCGCTATCGTTTATCGGGGCGTTGCTGGCACTTGCGCTGACCAATAACTCGTTGAACATTTTCACCATCCTCGGTGTGATCATGCTAATTGGATTGGTTTGTAAGAATGCAATCCTACTTGTCGACTTTGCCAATCAGCGGAAAGCCGAAGGTGAAAACACATATAACGCATTAATTCAGGCGAACCATGCGCGACTCCGTCCAATCCTTATGACTACCATTGCGATGGTATTCGGTATGGTGCCGATTGCACTTGCTTCGGGTGCGGCGGCGGAAATGAACAACGGACTTGCGATCGTCATTATTGGTGGATTGCTTAGTTCACTATTTCTGACGTTGATCATAGTTCCCGTGGTTTACGCGATATTCGACAGCCTAATCGCAAGATTTAACAAAAGAAAAGGTGGTGAAGTCGATTATGATGCTGAAATGACAGCTGACTACGAACCAACCGAAATGAGTGACGACGGATTTACCCCGAAACACTCGGTATAAAACAGAAAAGCCTCAACAATGTTGAGGCTTTTTTTTGCATTTAGCTTTTCTTAAAATTCCAGTTCAGTCTACTTTTTTGCAAGCAATTTATCAAGTTGCGTGGTCAATTCAGGATCTGATGGTCGTTTCGCATCGGCGTCGATGACGTTTCCGTCAGGACCGATCAAAATAAAACGCGGAATCGAATTTATGCCGAAATCAACAGCAAACTGTGAACTCCACGCATTATCTGCGAAAAGTTGCACGCCACCAAGAGCTTTACTTGTCACCATTTTCTTCCACTTTTCGTAATCTTTCTTTTCGTCGATCGAGATGCTGACAAACTCGATGTTCTTGCCATGGTATTTTTCCTCTACTTTTTTCAGCGCCGGAATTTCAGCCAGACACGGCCCGCACCAGGTTGCCCAAGTATCGATGTACACGTATTTGCCTTTCAAGTCAGAGAGTTTTGTTTTACCGCCCTTGTGATTTTCATAATCAAAACCTGGCGATGGTTTTCCGACCATTCCCGCTACCATTAACTGCTGGGCAAACATCATTTCCTGCTGTTGTCGCTCGCGTTGGATCAGCGAAGACACGATTATTTTAAAATTTTCGTCAGTCGATTGTTTTGCCAGCAAATCGGTTAGTTGCTTCTGTTTTTTTTCAAGCGCCACCACATATTCTTCCTTATTTGTGATTGATGAAGCCGATTCGTCGAAACGCTCGTCGATCAACGCTTTCTGCGCCAAAAAGTTATTTTCGCCGCTACCCGTTCCAGAGTATGTCACGGTTTCGTCAAACATTTTCGCATCGAGGTCGAGTTTTAAATCGTATCCGTTTTTGAGGAACATCAGCGTTTGTTCGGTGCCATCGTAAAGTTGGTGCGGCCCGTCAGTAACCTTGAACGAGGCTGTAAAAAGTCCGTTTTTATCGATCGGGATCACTTGTTTAAAGTTGCGACCGCCGAAAATTGTAATCGTATCGCTGTTTCGGTTGGCGATTTTTGCGGTAAACTTCACTTGGTCGGTTTGTGCTGCAACGGTTGCCGCGCCAAGCAAGAAAAGCATCATGAATTTTTTCATAATTGTAAATTTTAGTGGAGTAAATTACCGAAATTTTATCGTCGGTTTGATTTTTTGCAGCAGTTTTTTTGGAATGCACCCCGGGAATTGCGAATGTAAAATGGGGCAAAAAACGTTCGGTTTTGACAAAGCCCTAGCCCGGATGGCAGCGGTTATCCTTTTGCGCCGCGGCGGTAGCAAGGGCGCGAAAGATAGTAGCGAACAGCCGGATCAGCTTCAAAAAAATCAATTGTAAAATCTAAAAACTTGAAAATTTGGGCGTTTCCCATGCGCATTCGGTTTTCGGGACCTCATGCCCATGGGCCGCGCTGTTGCTACAATCTTTTCCGGCGCCTACCCACATTAAAAAATGCAGGTCAGACGCCGCAAAAGGATTTCCACGACCATCGCTAACGCGGATAGCGCACAAATAAAGTTACTAGCGTTTAAGCAATTTTAACGTTTCAACTTTGGTATTATTGGAAATTTTCAGGATATAAACTCCGCTTTGAAGTGTTGAAATGTCGAAACGACCATTAATGCCTGAAATTTTGAATGATTTACCGCTAACATCTGTCAGTTGAACCATTACCTGATCGGAAAAGGCACTTGATGTTAGCTCAAAGTAATCAGTCGCCGGGTTTGGAGAAATCGAAAACATGCGATTTGCATTATTATTGCGCAACCCGAGAACGCCATCAACCACAATGTTGTCGACTACGGCACCAAAAGACCAATCGCCGACATCGTTATAAACAAAGCGTACCTGAAACTGGCTGTTTGCATATGGCGTGATATCGATTGTCGTATTCAGCGGTAAATAAGTATCCTCCTCAAACTGGTCCCCGAATGCTTCAAAAACCGTTATCCACTCGGTTCCGTCAAAAACTTGAACAGTAAGTGAGGTTTCATCAATAAAAATGTAGTTCCCATAATCGAATGTCAGGCTTAAACTTTCATAATTCGAAAGGTCGATAACCGGAGAAATTAGTTGTGCATTGCTAACGATTACCTCGTCGCCGGCAGCATCGTCGTCAAAGTACGCTACCGTACTTTCGAAAATTGCATCTTCCCATGCGACAGTGGTTGTGCCCCAATTGCCATCGCCGGCAAGTGTCCAAGTTGAAGGAATTCCAGATTCAAAATCCTCCGAAAAAATTTGCGCATTAGCAAAAAGAGGAAGCAGTAATAAAAGTAGAAGTTTTTTCATAATCGATGTTTAAGGCCCTTAAATTATAAATTAAATGGATTATTCAAAAATAAATTCGTTTTCGCAACAAACTAATCAACAAAAAAAATCGCCACCGACATATTATTGCTATTAATCTTTAAATTTGCAGCTTAAACCATATTATGTATAGAAGTCACAACTGCGGACAGTTAAACGCATCAAATATAAATTCGGAAGTCACACTTGCCGGTTGGGTACAAAAGACCCGCGATAAGGGATTTATGATTTGGGTCGATCTTCGGGATCGGTACGGAATTACGCAATTGATTTTTGATTCGGAGCGAACAAAATCGGAAGTTTTTGAAATGGCCAAAACCCTTGGGCGCGAGTTTGTGATCCAGGTTAAAGGTACAGTGATCGAGCGCGAATCGAAGAATGCGAACATGGCAACAGGCGATGTCGAGATCCTGGTTTCTGAGCTGGTGATTTTGAATTCGTCGGTAACGCCGCCATTCACGATTGAAGACGAAACCGACGGTGGTGAAGATATTAGAATGAAATATCGCTATCTCGACATCCGAAGAAATCCGGTCAAAAACAGTTTGCTTTTCCGTCATAAAGTGGCGATGGAAGTTCGCAAATACTTGTCTGATCTCGATTTTTGCGAAGTTGAGACTCCGGTGCTGATCAAATCTACTCCGGAAGGTGCGCGTGATTTTGTGGTTCCTTCGAGGATGAATCCAGGTCAGTTTTATGCGTTGCCACAATCGCCTCAAACTTTCAAGCAACTGTTGATGGTTGGCGGAATGGACAAATATTTTCAGATTGTAAAATGTTTTAGGGACGAGGATCTCCGCGCCGACAGACAACCTGAATTTACACAGATCGATTGCGAGATGACGTTTGTTGAGCAGGAAGATATTCTGAACACCTTTGAAGGGTTGACCAGACATTTATTGAAAGAGATTAAAGGCATTGACGTGGATAAATTTCCGCGGATGACTTATGATCATGCGATGAAAACCTATGGAAACGACAAGCCGGACATTCGGTTTGCGATGGAATTCGTAGAGTTGAAATCGGCTGCGGGCGATTTCAGTCCGGCGGGATTTCCGGTGTTTGATGCGGCAGAATTAGTGGTTGGAATCAACGCTGAGAACTGCGCTGAGTTTACCAGAAAACAATTGGACGAGTTGGTTGATTGGGTAAAACGACCTCAGGTTGGCGCAAGCGGACTCATCTACATGCGACACAATCAGGACGGATCGTTGAAATCGTCAGTCGATAAATTCTATAATGAAGAAGTATTAAAAACATGGTCTGAGGCGTTTGGCACCAAACCAGGCGATTTAGTATTGTTGTTAGCCGGAGAAAAGTCGAAAACACGAACACAGTTGAGTGCGCTTAGAATGGAACTTGCGACTCGTTTGGGACTTAGGAAACCGGAAGAATTTGCTCCGTTATGGGTCGTTGATTTTCCGCTTTTGGAATTTGATGACGAATCTGGAAGGTATCACGCGATGCATCATCCGTTTACATCGCCAAAGCCGGAGGACATGCATTTGCTGGAGACAGATCCAGGAAAAGTGCGAGCCAATGCGTATGACATGGTATTGAACGGAAATGAGATTGGTGGTGGTTCGATAAGGATTCATGACAAATCGACGCAGCAATTGATGTTCAAATATTTAGGGTTCACCGAGGAAGAGGCGAAAAATCAGTTTGGCTTTTTGATGGACGCGTTCCAATACGGTGCGCCGCCACATGGTGGATTGGCATTTGGATTAGACCGATTGGTTGCTATTTTGGGTGGTCAGGAAACCATTAGGGATTTTATTGCATTTCCGAAGAACAATTCGGGTCGAGATGTAATGATTGACGCGCCGTCGGCAATTGATGACACCCAATTAAAAGAATTACAGATAAAGTTGAGTTAGAAAACTCAAAATTTTATAAAAGTCCGCTTGATGCGGGCTTTTTTTTTGCCCGTATATGAACGATTAGAGGGTAAATAAAATCAGACTTTAACATTATCTACGGTAATACCATATAGCAACAGGCTGATGTTCAGTAGTTTTACAATACAAACCTAAATAACCAACCAGATGACAACAAGGGGCCAACCGGCGAAGTGATGAAAAGTATTTTATCCGCCACGAAAATTTTTATTTAAAGAAACGAAAAACCCGCGGGCGATGCTCGCACAAATCTAAGTATCATGAAAAATTTATTATTCTTAATTGCTGTATTGATCAGCACTACCTCTATCGCACAAACGTATGTAAAAATGGATTTGCCGGCTTCAATGCAAAGCAAGTACACGACTCGGACAACGACCTATGAGACCATCACTAAGGACGTAATGGTGAAATCAAAGGATGGAAAAGTTTCGCAAAAGGGAAAAGTCAGAATGGTTATTCCGGACAAAGGTGAGGGACTCATTACCATGGAGTTTACTGAAAACATTCTAACTGTTGGAAAGTTCAAGGCAGATGCGCTAGTGACCGCCAGCGCAAAAACAAAAAATTCTGAAGTTCCAGAAGGTTTAACCGCCTGTCTTGCTTGGTGTAATGAAAACTACACCGATGCCAATGGCGAAAAAATTAGAGGAAGAGGAAGTTGTAAATTTGGGTGTTGGTTGGGCACGACAATCAGAGTAATTGAAGTTGGCATAAAAGTTATCGAAGTAGTAAGTCCGTTTTTAAAACAATAGAAAAATGAAAAAATATCTAACAGCCTGTATTCTAGCAATTGTCTTATGTTCATGCGCAAAATCGATCTATTCTTTGAGAGGAAATTGGATGAACAAAAGGTATATGGTCGACAGAATGACAAATGGAGAGAAAATGATAGTTTATATTGGAGTTATACACATAAATACTCCAGAGTACTATCAAAAGATCAAGAAAGACATTGACTCATTGCGGGCTGTTGGATATTCTATTATGTATGAGGGAATTTTAACTACTGATTCTCCTCAAACCAAAGAGCGTCAAGAACTTTTAGACAGAAAACTGAGGAAGGTTCTCGGTGTTCATACCACTAACTATATCGACAGTACAAACCAAGATATGAAAAGCTTCAACGTGAAAGGATTTGTAAATCAAACTTCTGAAAATACCGGAATAAATAGGCTAACTGATCATCATGCCGATCTCTCTCTCGAACAATTGATTACGTTATATGAAGAGAGAAAAGGTCCGATCATATTAACTAAATGCGACCTTGAAACAAAACTTGGCGAAAAATACAAGTGCTCGAAAAGAGAAAAGGATAACTTCAACTACTTGCTTTTAACCTTACGAAATGAATATTTAACAAATACTGTCCTCACCCATACTAACAATAAAATTGCCATTTTATATGGTAATCAGCACAAATATGGCTTATTACACAATCTTAAGCAACATGATCCCAAATGGAAACTGCTGCCTATTCAATAGTGGATGCAATTCAGTATAATCGACACCACCGGCTTTATGCAAAAGTTAATCTTACTTTGTAGCTTACTCCTTCTAGCCTCATGTACCAGGCCTTCCAATCGGCTAAGCATGGCCGGCCGAGAAAAACATTACAAGATAATGCAAATCACAAATGGGACTAAAAATGTCGCATTTGTTGGCATTAAGCACCTTAACAAACCGAAGGATCTTGCGAAATTCAGACGTGATATCGATTCACTTAGGAATTACGGATACACTATAATGTATGAAGGTGTTCATATCGGCACAAAAGACAGCGTGGTGGAAGATGTAATCCGAAGGAAATTTCGACGCGTCACAGGCTTTAACCTCTCGGCATATTTGGATGCGACAAACATAATTGCCAATATATTCAAAGTCGACGGCGTCATCGAACGATCACGATACGATGAAGATATTTGTGCGGATTATAGCATAGACAGCATAGTACTAAAATATGAAGAACTCAAGGGGCCAATAATCTTATCAAAATGCGATTATCAAACCCGGTTGGATAATAACTATTCCTGCACAAAAACCGATCGGCAAAACATTATATTTATGACTCAGACACTAAGCGACAATAAATTATTGGCAGAAATCATTCGGCACCCTAACAATAAGATCGCGGTGCTATTTGGAGCTGCACATCGACAAGATTTGTATGAAAAACTTAAAAAGCATGAAAGCAGCTATACGATAACTCATGCATATAATTGAAAAGTTAGCAATTGGTAAATGCCATTTTATCATCAGTGGTTTGAGATCGGGAGATTTAAGGTGTAACTATTTAAAATCCTAATAATATATAGTATGAAAAAATACCTGATAGCTTGCGTTTTAGCATTTGTTTTATGCTCATGCGCAAAATCGCTTGTTCGAATTAAGTCAAATCTGGTAAACAAAATCTATCGGATTCAAAAGTTTTCGAATGGATCAAAAGATGTGGCTTTCATTGGTGTGATGCATATCAATCAACCCGACTACTATAAAAGAATAAAACAAGATATAGATTCTCTTAGAGCTTCGGGTTATACAATTATGTACGAAGGCATCGCAATAGACACCACAATGGAGAAGGAAAAATTGGAAGTCATTCAAAAAAAGTTGAGGAAAATCATCGGTATTCATCTTACCGCGTATCTCGACTCAACCAATAACGATACGAAGAAGTTCCGCGTTAAAGGCATGATTGACCAAACTCCGGAAAACACCGGCTTACGAGTGGATGTAGATATTCGGGCCGACCTTTCGCTAGATTCTCTAATTTATTTTTACGAACAAAATCGGGGGCCAATAGTTCTTGACGAGTGCGACCTCAATACTAAATTAGGCCAAAAATACAAGTGCGGAAAAGTGGATCGCGCTAAACAGAATTACTTGTTGTTGACCCTTCGAGATCAATACTTAATTGATAAAATACTAAAATCAAAAAGCAATCAGATCGCATTACTATATGGGAATCGCCACTCGCTACATTTCTTAAAAAACTTAAACGTGGCAGACAGCACATGGAAAAGGGTCTATCAATAATCGCATAAAGTTAACTTGGAAGATTTCAGAAAATAATTCGTGTGAATAATAAATGTTCTGGTTTCGAGCCGTGCGGCGAATTGCCCTTAACCCGAATGAATTGACCAGATGCATAAACACGCTTAAGTCAGATTTGGCAAGCTCCCATCAATACATTTTTGATTATCAAGGTCTTGCCCCGAAAAAAAATCGTTCAAAACGCGTTTATTTTTATCAAAAATGTTTTGCGTATCATTTTAAAGCCTACATTTGCCCCATTATAAATTATTATTACAATTACAATGCGTACAGGTACAGTTAAATTTTTCAATGAGTCAAAAGGTTACGGATTCATTACAGATGAAGAAACAGGAAAAGACATCTTTGTTCATGCTTCAGGAATTAGAGCGGAAGAACTTCGTGAAGGTGACAGAGTTAGCTATGAAGAAGAAGAAGGACGAAAAGGTAAAGTTGCTGCTCAAGTAACTACCATGGAGGACTAAAAATATATATTTTTTGTTGCCAAATTAAAAAAGAACGTTCCGATTTTCGGAGCGTTTTTTTTATGACTACCTTTTTTTTAGCGCTCATTTCGAATGGAAAATCTAAACCTACTTTCGATTGTATTTTCAACTTATGAAATGTATATTTGCCGTTAAATTTTTACTAAGACGCGATGCAAACGAATCAAGCTGACTATTTTCCGATATTAATGCAATTTTTACTTGCTGTCGGTTTTGTTGTTACTACCATCATAATCTCAGGTTTTCTGGGACCTCGCCGTAAATCCGCTTCCAAGGACAAGAACTTCGAATGCGGTATTGAATCCATTGGTAACGCCCGAATCCCGTTTTCAGTAAAATACTTCCTTGTCGCAATTCTATTCGTTTTGTTCGACGTCGAAGTAATTTTCCTTTATCCTTGGGCAGTAAATTTCAGAGAAATGGGGGTCGAAGGAATGATCAAAATGTCAATTTTCATGACTTTACTCCTTGTTGGCTTCTTCTACGTAATCAAGAAGAAAGCGCTGGAATGGGATTAATTAGCACGTTAAAATTCAATAAATTGACGCTTTACACGTTTAAATCAGGATACTAACGCCAGATTTAAACTAAGAAAAAATAATTATGAGCGATTCAAAACACAATATAGTTGAACCACCTGAAGGATTTTCAGGCGAAGGATTTTTTGCCACAAAACTTAGTGATGTGGTCGGATTAGCACGCGCCAATTCACTTTGGCCGCTGCCGTTTGCAACATCATGCTGCGGAATTGAGTTCATGGCAACCATGGCGGCACATTACGATGTAGCCCGTTTCGGTTCAGAACGAATGAGTTTCTCGCCACGTCAAGCCGATATGTTGCTCGTAATGGGAACGATTGCCAAGAAAATGGCGCCGATCTTACGTCAGGTATACGAACAAATGGCTGAGCCTCGTTGGGTGATTGCCGTAGGAGCATGCGCTTCGTCAGGCGGAATTTTTGACACTTACTCTGTCTTACAAGGCATCGACAAAATTATCCCGGTTGATGTTTACGTACCAGGTTGCCCACCAAGACCGGAACAAATCCTGGACGGAATCATGCAGTTGCAGGAAATCGTTAAATCAGAATCTGTTCGCAGAAGAAGTTCACCGGAATACACCGAACTTTTAGCTTCTTATAACATCAAATAGTATAATGGCTCTAGATAACCTTCAAATACAAAACGCCCTTACCGATAAATTCGGATCTGTTGCTGACCATTTTATGCAGCAACACGACATTCTTTCTTTTGAGATAAAGCCGGACCAGATTTTAGAAGTAATGACGTTTTTAAAGGAAGACCCTGAAATGCGGTTTAATTTTCTAACCGACGTATGTGGAGTCCACTATCCTGACGCCGAAGCCGATCGTCAGTTTGCAGTGGTTTATCATATGCACAACTGGGTAGATAATATCCGAATCAGAATCAAGTGCTTTTTGAATGCGGCTAATCCTGAAATTGATTCGGTTGTCGATCTCTTCTCAGGTGCAAACTGGCAGGAAAGAGAAACGTACGATTTCTACGGGATCGTCTTTAAAAACCATCCGCAATTAAAGCGAATTTTGAATATGGACGAAATGACTTCGTTCCCTCTCCGGAAGGAATTTCCGCTTGAAGACGGCGGACGTACCGATAAAGATGACCGCTTCTTCGGAAGAACAACAGACAATTGCTAATAATGCCCCTGAATCATATATAATGTCAGACTTATTATTACCTCCTGAATTGCGATATGCCGATATTATCAAACAACGGCAAAACGAAGACGGCAGCGAACTTTCGATCCTAAACCTCGGTCCAACGCACCCAGCAACGCACGGTATTTTCCAAAATATCCTGCTGATGGATGGTGAGCGTATCATCGATGGCGAAGGAACAGTTGGTTACATCCACCGTGCTTTTGAAAAAATCGCTGAAAACAGGCCTTTCTATCAAATTACCCCGCTAACGGATCGCTTGAATTATTGTTCATCGCCAATTAACAACATGGGTTGGTGGATGACTTTAGAGAAGGCGCTAAATATTGAAGTCCCAAAACGCGTTCAATACCTTCGCGTTATTATCATGGAACTTGCACGTATCGCCGATCACATCATCTGTAATTCAGTTGTTGGTGTTGATACCGGAGCGCTTACCGGATTTCTATATGTTTTCCAGTATCGCGAAAAAATTTATGAAATTTACGAGGAAATCTGCGGCGCGCGACTTACCACAAATATGGGGCGCATCGGCGGATTTGAGCGTGATTGGAGTCCGCTTGCCTTCAAAAAAATAAACGACTTCCTTGAAGAATTCCCGGCTGTTTGGAGCGAATTCGAAAATTTACTTCTTCGCAACAGAATCTTCATGGATCGTACCATTAACGTTGGCGCCATTTCTGCCGAACGCGCCATTAACTACGGTTTTACAGGTCCGAACCTTCGGGCAACAGGTGTTGATTACGACATCCGCGTGATGCAGCCTTATAGCTCATACGAAGATTTCGAATTTGACATTCCGGTTGGAAAATCGGGCGATACTTACGATCGATTCTGTGTCCGAAACGCCGAAGTTCACGAAAGCATCAAGATTATCAGACAAGCGCTCGAGAAACTACCGGAAGGTCCGTATCACGCAAATGTTCCGGACTACTATCTTCCGCCAAAAGACGAAGTGTACCACAATATGGAAGCGCTCATCTATCACTTTAAAATCGTTATGGGCGAAGTGCCTGTTCCGGTTACCGAAGTGTACCATCCGGTTGAAGGAGGAAATGGTGAACTTGGCTTTTATCTGATCACTGACGGAAGTCGCACACCATACAGATTGCACTTCAGAAGACCGTGCTTTATTTACTACCAGGCTTTTAACGAGATGGTCAAAGGCGGAATGCTGTCAGATGCAATTGCAACACTGTCTAGCATGAACGTAATCGCTGGTGAACTAGACGCTTAATACTTAAATTCCGGCCTTGAGCCGAATGATATATAAAATGGAAAGTGTAAATCACAAACAGGTAATAAATTTTACACCTGAACTTTTGGCAAGGATCAGCGAATTGATTGGTCATTATCCTTCTGACAAGCGAAAGTCGGCGCTTTTGCCGGTTTTACACGAAGTTCAGGATGCACACGATAATTGGCTAAGCATCGAATTGATGGACAAAGTTGCCGAAATCATCGGAATTAAACCGGTCGAGGTTTACGAGGTGGTTTCGTTTTATACCATGTTCAACCGCAAACCGATCGGAAAGTACATGTTCGAATTCTGCATGACTTCGCCTTGTTGCCTGCGTGGCGCAGAAGATATGCTTGAATACACTTGCGATAAACTGGGTATCCAAAAAGGTGAGACAACTCCGGATGGCAATTTTACTGTAGTCGGTGTGGAATGTCTTGGTGCTTGCGGATACGCTCCGATGTTGCAACTCGGCGATTCATATCAGGAACACCTGACAAAAGAAAAGATCGACCAGCTTATTACAGACTGTAAAGACAATAAAATCAGCTTACACTAGCATGTCAAAACAAATACTTTTAGATAAAATCAATGTCCCGGGGATAAAAACGTATGAGGTTTATCGTCGTGAAGGCGGATATGCTTCTGTTGAGAAAGCGCTTAAATCGATGACGCCTGAAGAAGTTGTGACTGAAGTCAAAAACTCGCAGCTCAAAGGTCGCGGTGGGGCAGGATTCCCAATGGGAATGAAGTGGAGTTTCATCGACAAAAAGTCGGGGAATCCAAGACATCTCGTATGTAACGCCGACGAATCTGAACCGGGTACGTTTAAGGATAGGTATTTAATGGAACACATTCCGCATCTACTGGTAGAAGGAATGATCACCGCAAGTTTTGCGCTTGAAGCTCACTTGTCATATATCTATATCCGAGGCGAATACATGTGGATTTACAAAATCCTTGAAAAAGCGATCAAAGAAGCTTATGCTGCAGGTTGGCTTGGAAAAAATATTCTTGGAACCGGTTACGACTTAGATCTTTACGTTCATTGTGGTGCCGGAGCTTATATCTGCGGCGAAGAAACCGCACTTATCGAATCCCTTGAGGGGAAACGCGGAAATCCGCGTATCAAACCGCCATTCCCTGCTATAAGCGGACTTTGGGCAAATCCAACAGTTGTTAACAACGTTGAGTCGATTGCGACAGTGCCGTGGATTGTCAACAACACCGGAGCGGAATACGCAAAAATCGGAACTGAAAAATCTACCGGAACAAAACTTATATCGGCATCCGGACATGTGAAAAATCCGGGGGTATACGAAATTGAACTCGGCATCAGCGTTTACGAATTCATTAATTCTGACAAATACCTTGGCGGAATGATGGACGACCGACCGCTTAAAGCGCTAGTTCCCGGAGGATCATCGGTGCCAATTTTACCTGCACATTTAATTTATAAAACCGCAAATGGCGACGACCGTATGATGTCGTACGAATCATTAAGCGACGGCGGTTTTGCGACGGGATCAATGCTTGGTTCAGGCGGTTTTATCGTTTACAATGACACCTCTTGCATTGTTCGAAATACGTGGAACTTTGCGCGATTCTACCATCACGAAAGCTGCGGGCAATGTTCACCGTGCCGTGAAGGAACAGGATGGCTTGAAAAAGTTTTACACCGTATCGAAAATGGTCATGGCCGCGAGGAAGACATCGATCTTCTGTGGGATATTCAGCGTAAAATTGAAGGAAACACCATCTGTCCGCTTGGCGATGCAGCAGCTTGGCCTGTAGCCGCAGCGATCCGACACTTTAGAGACGAGTTCGAATATCACGTTCGCTTCCCTGAAAAGATTAAAGACAGAAACCATTTTGTTGCCGAACCGTTTGAAAAGGTTAAGCATTTGATGACACAACCCGTAATGTAAAAGCTCGAAAAGAGCATATCTATAGCTCCGCGGAGCGAAATATTTATAACATGAAAATAACAATTGACGGCCAAAGCATTGACGTAGCACCAGGGACAACCATCCTTCAGGCAGCTCGTATGATTGGCGGCGAATCGGTTCCACCGGCGATGTGTTACTACTCGAAACTCAAAGGTAGCGGCGGAAAATGTCGCGCGTGCCTTGTTGAAGTTGCAAAAGGAAGTGATGCTGATCCACGTCCGATGCCGAAATTAATGGCATCTTGCGTAACCGGTGTGATGGACGGAATGGAAGTAAACAGCATCAAATCGGAGCGCGTGACCGAAGCCCGAAAATCTGTAACCGAGTTCCTTCTGATCAATCACCCGCTCGATTGCCCGGTTTGCGACCAGGCAGGCGAATGCGATCTGCAGAACCTCAGCTTTAAGCACGGGAAATCGCAGACTCGCTATATCGAAGACAAACGAACCTTTGAACCCGAAGATATTGGCCCGAACATTCAACTTCACATGAATCGTTGCATTTTGTGCTACCGATGTGTGATGGTGGCCGATCAGCTAACCGACAATCGCGTTCATGGAGTGATGGATCGCGGGGATCATTCAAACATTTCGACTTGCATTTCTAAAGCGATTACCAACGAATTCTCAGGAAACATGATCGATGTTTGTCCCGTTGGAGCGCTTACCGATAAAACATTCCGATTTAAACAACGTGTTTGGTTCAATAAACCTTATAACGCACACCGCGATTGTTCGAAATGTTGCGGAAAAGTAACGCTTTGGATGTTCGGAAACGAGGTTCAGCGTGTAACCGGAAGAAAGGATGAATTCCACGAAGTTGAAGATTTTATCTGTAACGAATGTCGTTTTGACCACAAAAATCCGGGTGATTGGACAATCGAAGGACCAAAGAAATTCGAGAAGGATTCGGTTATCAACGCCAACAATTACACAAGACCTCTTGAAACGGTTCGCATTGAAACTGAGGACGCGATTCTGAAAGGCCGGGAACTTGATCGTAAAAAGATCAGTATGGCAACCGTACCGTTGAAGCCTCAGGAAGAGAAAATATTTAAGGAAGGGAACATATAGCCATGGATCAAGCATTAATCATAGAAAAAGGGATTTTTATCCTGATTATTTTTTCGATCACAATGTTGATGGCGATGTACTCGACGTTGGCTGAACGAAAAATTGCCGCATGGCTTCAGGATCGTGTAGGTCCGAACCGTGCCGGAAAAGGCGGGATTTTGCAACCACTTGCCGACGGATTGAAACTTTTCTCAAAAGAGGAATTTTTACCTGATACCCCAAACAAATTTTTATTTGTGGTTGGTCCGGCGGTCTCAATGAGTGTTGCTTTGATGACTAGTGCGGTTATTCCGTGGGGTGATAAACTTCACATTTTTGGCCGCGACGTGATCTTGCAGGCAACCGATATCGATGTGGCATTACTTTATGTTTTCGGAGTTTTGTCGGTTGGTGTTTACGGGATCATGATTGGTGGTTGGGCTTCAAACAACAAATTTTCGTTGATGGGCGCCATGAGAGCAGCATCGCAAATGATCTCCTATGAGGTTGCGATGGGACTTTCAATCATTGCGTTATTGATGATGACCGGAACGTTGAGCCTGCGCGAGATTTCTGAACAACAACACGGAATGAGCTGGAATGTGTTCTATCAGCCACTTGGCTTTATCATCTTCTTGATCTGTTCATTTGCCGAAGCCAACAGAACGCCGTTTGACCTTGCCGAATGTGAGGCTGAGCTGATCGGTGGTTACCACACTGAATACTCGTCGATGCGAATGGGATTCTATCTATTTGCTGAGTACGCGAGCATGTTTATTTCTTCGACAATTTTGGCGGTTCTCTATTTTGGAGCTTACAACTATCCGGGAATGGATTGGGCTGAAGCGAATTGGGGAATGAACATCGCGAACGTGATCGGAATTATCGTACTGTTTATCAAGCTTTGTTTCTTCATCTTCTTCTTTATGTGGGTTCGATGGACGATTCCGAGATTCAGATACGATCAATTGATGCGATTGGGATGGAAAGTATTGATTCCGCTTGCCATTTTGAACATCATGATCACCGGTATTGTCATCTTGTTGTTTGACAGCTAATAAAGAAACGGGTACATTAAAAATAGCCCCGATAGCAGCGGAAATCCTTTTTTGAGAAGCTTTGCGGAACAAAAAAGATTGCAGCGAATAGCGGGACGAGTGACTCAAAGAAGTCAGGGAGTTTAATACTTCTAAAAATAAAACAGAAAATGTCTATAGAAACCATATCATTATCGGGCAGAAAAAAGGAAGTTTCCGACAAAAAGATGACTTTTTGGGAGAGCCTTTACCTGATTGCCATTGCGAAAGGGCTGTGGATTACGATCAAACACCTTTTTACGCGAAAAGTTACTATCAAATTTCCTGAGCAAGTTAGGGAGCGAAGCGCGGTTTACCGAGGTCAGCACATGCTGAAACGCGATGAACAAGGCAGGGAGAATTGCACCGCTTGCGGATTATGCGCTTTATCATGCCCGGCTGAGGCCATTACCATGACGGCGGCCGAACGCAAACCTGACGAAAAACATTTGTATCGCGAGGAAAAATATGCATCGGTTTACGAGATTAACATGCTTCGTTGCATTTTCTGCGGATTGTGTGAAGAGGCTTGTCCGAAAGATGCGATTTATTTAACCGAATCAAAAGTACTTGTTCCGGCGAGCACAAAACGTGAGGATTTCATTTTTGGAAAGGATAAACTTGTGATGCCACTTGATGTTGCGCTTGCAAGAGGTAACAACAAAAAATCGGAGCAGATATGAGTTTATTAGTACTTTTTTACATTCTGGCTGCGGTAACTCTGGCAACGGCGATACTGACAATCATCAGCAAAAACCCGATTCACAGTGCGATTTACCTTGTGATTTGTTTCTTTTCGATCGCGGGTCACTACCTTTTATTTAACGCGCAATTCTTAGCCATTGTTCACATTATCGTTTATTCGGGTGCGATCATGGTACTTTTCCTGTTCACGATCATGCTTATGAACCTCAATAAGGAAGACGAGAAAAATAAGCCGATGCTGACTTCAATCGCGGCTGTTGTATCATTTTGCGTTTTTGCATTGGTACTTATTGCGGTGTTTGTCAAAGCGCAACCCGAAATGATTGAGTATGCAACCAGCGGTGAAGATTACCAATCGATTAAGGTTTTAGGTCAGGTTTTGTTGAACGAATACATGGTTCCGTTTGAAACCGCGTCGGTACTTTTATTGGTTTCGATGGTTGGTGCGGTGCTATTGTCTAAAAAAGAAACAGCATAATGCAGAATATTTTACAAGAAATTGGGATTCACAATTACGTCATGTTATCGGCATTGCTTTTTGCGATTGGAGCTTTTGGCGTACTTTATAGAAGAAACGCGATCATCATGTTTATGTCGATCGAGATCATGCTAAACGCGGTAAACCTGCTTTTTGTGGCGTTTTCGACCTATCATCAGGATTCGCAAGGACAGGTTTTCGTATTCTTCTCAATGGCGGTTGCCGCTGCGGAAGTTGCCGTTGGACTAGCGATTCTGGTGTCGATTTTCAGGAATTTAGGTTCAATCGATATTGATAAATTAAAAACATTAAAAGGATAACCGGGGATGGAGACAAGCTTGATTTTAATTCTGTTACTTGCCCCATTTGTCGGGTTTCTGTTTAATGTATTCTTTGGAAAAAGTGTGGGCAAAGGGGTTTCCGGAATTGTCGGAACTTTAGCCGTTGTAGTGTCGTTTTTGGTGACGCTTTACTTCTTTCTTCAGGTTTCCGGTGGCGCCGAGCCGATTAAGGTTTCACTTTTTGAGTGGATTAAACTTGGTCGATTCACCGTAGATTTCGCGATACTTCTCGACCAGCTTTCATTGCTTTGGTTGATGTTTGTTACCGGAATTGGCGCATTGATTCACGTGTATTCAATAAGTTATATGCACGATGACGAGAATTTCCACAAGTTCTTTGCATACCTGAACCTGTTCATCTTCTTTATGATCACGCTTGTTACCGGTAGCAACCTATTGGTTATGTTTATCGGTTGGGAAGGCGTCGGACTTTGTTCATACCTCTTGATCGGATTCTGGTACAAAAATCAGGATTATAACGATGCGGCGAAGAAAGCTTTCATCATGAACCGTATTGGCGATCTCGGATTCTTGGTTGGTATTTTCATCCTGGGTTCGGTTTTTACAACCATTGATTTTGGCGAAATGCAAGCTGCTGTAATGGCGGGCAACACCGAATCGTACTGGATTGGTGCGGCGGCATTGGCATTGTTTATCGGTGCGTGTGGAAAATCGGCTCAGCTTCCACTCTATACGTGGCTTCCTGATGCGATGGCGGGACCAACTCCGGTTTCAGCACTTATTCACGCTGCTACGATGGTAACCGCCGGAATCTTTATGGTCACAAGATTGAATTTTGTGTTCGATCTCGCGCCTCAAGTTCAGAATATCATCGCGATCGTCGGAGCGGTAACGGCTTTGGTTGCGGCAACTATCGGACTTGTTCAAAATGACATCAAAAAAGTTCTGGCATATTCAACCGTGTCGCAATTGGGATTAATGTTCCTTGCGCTTGGGCTTGGCGCTTACGAAATTGCGGTTTTTCACGTCATCACTCACGCGTTCTTCAAAGCTTGTTTGTTCCTTGGATCTGGATCAGTGATTCACGCATTGCACGGCGAACAAGACATGCGACGTATGGGCGGTTTGAAATCGGTTATGAAAATTACCTTTATTACCTTCCTTATTTCGTCGTTGGCAATTGCCGGAATACCGCCGTTCTCCGGATTTTTCTCGAAAGATGAGATTTTGATGACTGCATTCCACCACAACATCGGATTATGGGCGATTGCATCTTTAGCGTCGATCATGACCGCATTCTATATGTTCCGATTGCTTTATCTGACGTTCTTCAAAAGTTTCAGAGGGACTGACGAACAAAAGAAGCATTTGCACGAAAGTCCGGGTCTAATCACATTCCCACTAATCGTCCTGGCAATTTTGGCAGCTGTGGGTGGCGTTATCAGCCTTCCTGGAAATAGCTGGTTGTCACACTATCTTGCACCTATTTTCCCAAATGCCGAACATACGGCGCATGCTTTTGGCACAACCGAATACATGTTGATGGGACTTGCAGTTGCGGGCGGACTAATCGGAATCGGGATTGCATACGCGAAGTATATCCGCGGTGCTCAGGTTCCACCTGAGGATGCGCAGATTGAAGGCGTGACGAAAGTTCTCTACAATAAATATTATGTCGATGAAATTTACGAATACCTAATCGTAAAGCCATTGAACGCTTTATCACTATTGTTCAAAAACACCCTTGAACCCGCACTTTCAGGCTTGGTTTACGGTTTTGGAAAAGTGACCAACGCTATCGGAACACAAGGAAAATTATTGCACAACGGAAATGTCGGTTTATACTTGTTTGTATTCGTACTCGGCATCTGCGGCATTTTAACTTATTTATTTTTAGGATAATAACTTTCACATAATGGATGTATCTTACATACTGATCATACTTTTACTAGGTTCACTGGCAACTTATTTCGCCGGAAATAAAAACGCCGCGTATGTGGCCCTCGGAACATCGGTTGTTGCGTTTATCATGACTTTGGTTGCGGTGAATCAGCATTTGGACGGCGTTGTTCTCGACAAAAATTTCCTGTGGATCGCTTCCCCAAAAACATACTTTGCATTAAGTGCTGACGGACTCGCATTAGCAATGATGTTGCTCACAACGGCGCTTATTCCGATTATCATCTTTACCACATTCGGAAATGTCGTTACAAACGCAAAAGCTTTTTACGGCCTGATCATGTTTATGGCTTTCTCGATGTCAGGGACGTTTTTGGCGGCAGACGGACTTTTATACTACGTTTTCTGGGAGCTTTCACTGATCCCAATTTACTTTATCGCACTTATCTGGGGTAATGGCGATGCCGAAGTTCGTAAGAAAGCTGTCATCAAATTCTTTATTTACACTTTTGCAGGATCGCTTTTCATGTTGGTCGCTTTTGCTTACTTGTATTTCCGCACCGGAAGTTTCCTGATTTCAGATTTAAGTCGCGCCATGTTAACCGCCGACGAACAATTCTACATCTTCTTTGCCTTCTTCCTGGCTTACGCCGTGAAAATTCCGCTTATCCCATTCCACACCTGGCAAGCTTCAGTGTACCAAAAAGCTCCGGCAGTCGGAACCATGCTACTTGCGGGCATCATGCTTAAAATGGGGCTTTACAGCGTTATCAGATGGCAAGTGCAAATCGCTCCTTTGGCAGCTGAAAAATACATGGATTTACTAATCGGAATCAGTGTTGCCGGCGTTATCTACGGATCTATCGTCGCCCTTCGCCAAACCGATCTTAAACGACTATTGGCCTATTCATCGCTAGCGCACGTCGGATTAATCGCAGCCGGTTGTTACACACTTACCGCCGACGGATTAACAGGCGCCGTCATGCAAATGATCGCACACGGATTTGTAATTGTTGGATTGTTCTTTGTGGCGGAAATCATTTTCAGGCGACTTCAAACACGTGAGATCGCTCAAATGGGTGGCATCAGAATACAATCGCCGAAATTTACCTCGATGTTTTTGATCCTGGTTCTGGCGTCAGTTGCTTTGCCGGGAACTTTCAACTTTGTGGGCGAGTTCATGGTGCTTTACAGCTTGTCGCAAATCGATTTAATCTATGCGATTTTAGGCGGAATGACAATCATCCTCGGAGCTTACTACATGCTTAGAATGTTCCAAAACGTCATGCTCGGTGAGAAAAACGCAACCATTTTCGCCGACGTAACTGCCAAAGAAGCAACCACATTGGTAGTGATCATCGGAGTTTTATTGTTCTTCGGATTGTATCCAAAGCCACTAACCGACCTCATCCAGCCAAGCATCGAAAATATATTAGCCAACATCAACAGGTTTCAACCACTACGATAAGAAATGAACACATTACTAGCAATTACGGGTTTAGGAGTTTTAGTCCTTTTGTTCGAAATCCTCAATTTCAGAAAAGGAATTGTTCCGATGGCTTTAATCGGGCTCGTTGGTGTTTTCGCGCTTAACCTGTACGAATTCGATTTGTCCGGCGGACACTTTAACAATATGATCGTTATCGATCGTTTTGCAACATCGTTCACCGCCCTTTTTATTTTGCTGACCATTTTCCTGGTTGCATTAACACCCGATTTTTATAAAGACACACCATCGAAGATCTCTGATTTTGTCAGCATCAAACTTTTCCTGCTCGCAGGTTCAGTGGCAATGGTTTCTTTCGGAAATTTAGCGATGTTTTTCCTCGGAATCGAGATTCTTTCAATCGCATTATACGTTCTGGCGGCAAGCAACAGACAAAACCTAAAGAGCAACGAAGCCGGGATGAAATATTTCCTAATGGGTGCATTTGCGTCCGGATTTATCTTATTCGGTATTTGCTTGATTTACGGCGCAACAGGTTCATTTAACGTCGCCGAGATTTACGCATTGTCGTCGTCGACTGTAACTCCGTCATGGTTTTACATCGGACTCATCCTGACCATCTCAGGCATGTTGTTCAAAATCGCCGCCGTTCCGTTCCACTTCTGGGCTCCGGATGTTTACGAAGGTTCCCCAACGCTTGTTACAACATTAATGAGCACGCTTGCCAAAGTTGTGGCAATTGCAACGCTGTATAAAATTACAAGTCAACTCATCATCGATATGCCGTATGCGTTCGAAATCATGATTGTCGTGATCTCGATCGCTTCAATGACTGTCGGAAACATCATGGCATTAAGACAAACCAACGTGAAGCGTATGCTTGCGTTTTCGGGTATTTCTCACGCCGGATTTATGCTGATGGCGCTCTTAAGCAGTGGCGATGCCAGCGGAACGTTATTGTATTACGCTACGGCGTATGCATTAAGCGGAATCGCGGCTTTTGCGGTTGTCATTTACGTGGGCAAAAACGGTAAAGGCGAAGAAATCGACAGCTTTAACGGACTCGGAAAGTCAAATCCGGTACTTGCTGCAATTTTGACGGGAGCCATGCTTTCAATGGGCGGAATCCCGATATTTTCAGGGTTCTTTGCAAAATTCATGTTGTTTACAGACACCATAAATTCAGGTTATCTGATCGTAGTCATCGCGGCAGTCATCAACTCGATTATCAGCATCGGTTACTATTTCAAACTGATTTTGGCGATGTACACAAAAGAATCAGACGATGTTCGTCCGGCGGTTCCAATGGCAATTCACGTAGTGGCAACCCTCGCAATTTTACTCAATATCGCCATCGGTTTATTCCCGTCTTACATCACAAATCTAATCATGGCTTAAACGATAATTTGGGCGTGCCCGTTCTGCTATCGCGACACGGTCGGGCTATTCACTACAATCCCGCTTTCGGCAAAAGCCTTTAGCGGGATTTTCATTTCTATCCCTCACGCGTGCGAACTGCCGCAAATTCATTGATCGGTTTTATAGGACATGACTGCTTTAAGCCCTCGCGAGAACCGCCGGAAAGTTGAAACTATCATATTATCCCCAATTTGCCTAAATAAAAAAGCTCCCTCAAAAAGAGGAAGCTTTTGTACCCGGAGCCGCAAAACCTAAA